>ENA-OVGQ01000010-OVGQ01000010.1-human-gut-metagenome-genome-assembly--contig:-NODE-10-length-293892-cov-56.685353_pt1 | contig 293892 bp, 280 predicted proteins | sample MGYA00237774_ERZ505427 | MGnify/ENA primary metagenome ERZ505427 (study PRJEB26158, sample SAMN06016404) | human gut metagenome | biome: human gut; feature: ankylosing spondylitis patient; material... | reverse complement strand
TTCATATAAGACATCTTGAACTCCACCTACTTAATCTTTTATATCGATTTAAGGAGTTTCAGCTAACGTTTCGTATATTCACGACGCTCGACGAAGTCGTGTGTCCACAGCAATTACATCTCGAAGCCGCTTCTGGGACCGAGGGTGCAACCCGAAGTGTGAATATGTTGTTATCTGATTTTTCTACCCTCTTCGAATAACTTTTACATTTCATTCCTAATGATTACTTGAGTCCGTTTTTCTCGTGTAGATTGATGCTTCGAAAGACCACAAAGTGAGGTATTTGTACTTCTATACTATTACTTGATTTTTACTCTTGATCTTGAGTAAGAACAAAACCCACCATAGTAATAAAAATAAATTACCCAAAATTATATACATAGACCAAATTTCCCCTTGTTGTAATTGACTAATTAAATGTTCATATTCATTTATTCCTTCTGCCCTTCCAATACTATTTATCAGCCCAATAATTGGAATCGTTACAGTGAAAGCAATGGCTACCATGGATAAACTTCTTATTTTCTTTCGTATAACAATAAATACTGCAGTTACTAATGTTGTTAATAAAAACAAGTAATATAGTACCCAAAACCAATTAGGAAGGGTTTCCCAATACATTTTTTTTCAACTCCTCATAATAAGTTGGATTAACCTAAGATCAAGTAACTCTCATTTGGATTTGAATGGTTTTCAATATTGCAGATGTTTCAGATAACGTTCAAAGGTTCACGACGGGCTTCAAACCTTAGATAGCTCTTATCTTAGGATGAAGTCTGTGTTGGTGATTTACTTCTATTGTATTCACATCTTCCAAACAAGGACGAATGTCCGCTGCGTGAAACTTGTGTTATAGGATGTCAGCGCCTTCTTCGATTCACATGCAAAAGGTCTTTTATTCCTTGTTAACTTATAGAGTAATTTCTTTAAGAATCTTATCCTTACTCATCTTAACTTGTTCAATCATATGCCCAATATTACCCTCACCTGCAAACAATGACATATCGAAAAAATCCTTATTTAAATCGGACCAGTATAATTCATTTTCATCCCCGTAGACGTCTACATCATAATTTAACTTGCCAAAATAAACTTCCACGTAACATTCTTGAATATAGTATTTGAAGTCCATTAAATGATGTAGAATAATATCTTTATTAGATATGCCAGTCTCTTCAAATAATTCTCTATATGCCGCCATAATGCCGGATTCTCCGTGTTCAATTTTACCGCCAACAAGATTACTTAAACCCTTATATGGATTCCTTGATCGCTTGCACATAAGTAATTTTTCCATATCTTTGCTGTAGATCATGAGCACATTATACCCTTGCACTATTGATCCCCCTTTTATAGACATTTAATATTGTGTGCTAGTTGATTTTTAACATATGTCTTTAATATGTTCTTTTGCTCTTAAACAAGCATTTTTATAACCTTCACTTCTCATACTATCCGCAAGAAAAACCATTTCAATTATTGGATCACTTGGTTCCAACTCGTATGCTTTTGAAAGCATGTTTTTCCCTATGCTTTCCCAATGCTCATAGTCTCCAAAATGATGAGGAAACAACGTTATCATATAACCGAAAATCAATAAAAATTGCGTTTCTGTCAAGAAATTATGTATCCCTTCCTCTGTAACTTCGTTTAATGTCAATTCAATCATTTCATAATCGTTTTCATTAAGACCCTGAGTAACAAACGTATTTCCAGATTCGACACTCAAATACCAGGATAAAAAACCTAAATTCAAGCATATACTCAAATCACGCTTCCCTTTGTCCCACTCTCTTTTCGTCGACAGAAAGGCTTCTTGATAATTTTTTGCAGTCTCAAATTCATTTATCTGATCTCCATCAAGCATCATTTACCTTCCTTTCAATTTCGCCTCGGAATTTCACTTAACATCTAATCTATGTACTTCGTAAATACCACACATACTGCCTGATATCCGAACTACGTATATGATAACCTATACGGTGATTTTTGCGAAGAAAAATTTGGTGAAAAAGGGAGAATTATAGGGGTGCTCAACTCCCGTATCCATATGATCCGATTGGCTTTGAATACGATGAATATTTTTCCTACTAACATGCGTATAGCGCTGGGATTGTTCGTGCACACGTATAACCGAGTAGCACCTGGATGTACCGTAGATCTTTCCCGTTTTCCAGCAAATGAGTGGCGAAGGAGTGTCTCAGCGCATGAATACTCACCTTTTTTGCAATCCCTGCACGCTGTTTAGCTTCTTCGAAAACCTGCTGCAACGATTCTTTGATCGATTGGTTTTTTACTTACTAGCATTTCATTGAATTAATCTACTTACAGATAACGGAAAATGCTGATAGAATATACACGGATGATAAAATTGTTTTCACACAGTGATATTGTTAGTAGTACACACTTAAGGATGGGGTATATTTGAATAACAAGAAGTTAATATTTAGCGTCTTTACACTTTGTATTCTAATCATATTGGGTTTTCTCAGGTGGGATAATCTTGAATCCAGCGCAGACTTGCATTATAAGTATGATCGATGGGCAGGTCAGAAATGGGTAGAGTTCTATCCGCCGCTAGCTGCTTCTTCCAACAGCATGGAGTTTCCACTTATATATATAGATGAAATCCATCCGAATGATATAAATAAATATTTAGGAAAACAAGCTCTCTCTGGAGAGTTAGTGAACAAGTGGATTGAACGTACAAAGTTAACAGATGGATATATAGGTCTATTATTATTGAATATTCTAATGGTCATTTACAGTTTCTTCAAAAGCCAAAGAACATATAACCACAAAGACAGCAATCCCAGATGAGGAACTGCTGTCTTTCACTCCAATACATCTCCATAAGTGCCCTTCTAAAAGTACAAATCCCATCCCACAATAAAAGTAGCAAATAGAAACGCCGACACTCCGGTCATGATATATACAACCTTTTGCTTTTTGCTGTAACTTATCTTCCACAGTTTGTAGATCAGCAAGACAAAATATGCTAAAGCTAGAATCACATAAATCAGGTTAAAGATGAGATGAATTCGTAATGAAGAATAGGAGGCGTTTAAACTCAATGCTCGCATGGCTAGTACTGTAGTATTCAGTAGGAATGCCAGACCTGCAATATTAATGGCAACATGATATCTATCAAACCCTCTCCCTGGTCTTTCCCATTTTTTCAATCTGTAAAAACATAATCGGATAAAATAGCCAATCACAGCTCTTAAATTGAATACGATGGCTATTGCAAGAGCTATTAAAGAGGCAATGATCCAGATCATCGTTGAGCTTGATACACGTACATAATCATTGTAAGTAAAGGAGACCTTCTCAACGACACCATCTTTCTCTACAACATTGGTGAAGTTACTAAGATCAAATGTGGAATACTTTTTCAGCAAGAGAATCGAATAGAGCTTCGTAAATCCAGAACCGGAACGTCGTGTAGTGAGATAATATCCATCATTTCCAGAGGTTACAGAGCTAGTGCTGTAATTATCCCCAAACAATTTCTGGACAAGACCGAAACAATATACCTCTTCTTCGAACTGGTTGGTCATCACCACTAACCCAAAATTAGATTTAGGATCAAAGATCAATTTATTCGAAAACCCCAATGTATTCCCACCGTGTTCCAGTGCAGGTGTCCAGTAATCTACCTCAATGAATCCATGTGCGATTCGAGGGATAGAAGTTCCATCATAATACAGACTGGTTGACAGCATTTCGTTTAAGGTTTCTTTGTTCTTGAATAATAAAATACCACGATTGATTGGCATTAGGGCTGCTAGGAATTTTGCTGCATCTTCTGCGGTGCCCATGGCACCTCCTGCAGGATATATGTTCATGTATACTTTGGTTTTGGGGATGAGTTCGGCATTAGCAGTATAGCCTTGAATCTGATCCCTTCTCAGCACGAGGTCTGGACGATCTTGATGTGACGGATGAATCGTAGTTTCTTTCATATCCAGTGGTTTAAATATATGTTCATTCACGTATTCGTAAAAAGGTTGTCCGCTCTGCACTTCTACGATGTAGGCAGCCATAGCAACACCATAGTTTGAATAAGCAAATACACTCCTCGGTTCATAGATCTGTCTTGGCTCAAATTTTTGCAATGTTTCTCCAAGATCCATAACTTGATTCTCGGATAGATACCATAACTCAAGCATCCTATCCTCCCAACCCGCTTGATGATTCATAAGATCTAATAGCGTAATGGGGGCATCATACTCCAGCTTCTTTAGAAACCCTTTCGGTAGATATTCCTGAATATTAGTATGTAGATCAAGCTTTCCCTGCTCGACAAGCTGCATTACACTCGTCCAGACCAACAGTTTAGTGACGGAACCCCATTCAAAAACAGTAGAGCTGTCCGCCTTTCTCTGTTGCTCAATATCTGCATAGCCATAGGCCTTACTATAAATCGTTTCCCCGTTCTTGATAGCCACAATTGAAACGGCAGCGGTGTTTTTCTCATGCGTAGCCACATAAGAATCGATCGTCTCCTCTAGCGAGGACAACGGGATTCTGGAAGGCGTAGTCTCCACATTCTCTATCTCAGCGTAGACAGGTACCCCGCATGCCATAATGAAAAACACGAATAACAGAACACAGGCAACCACTTTGTTAGCATAGCGATGCCTTCCATCTATTTGCATTAGCTAATCTCCTTAACATTAAAATTAACTGTGATCTCATTACGTTATAAAGGTATTAGGGCAGAGCAACCTTATAGTCCTGCATTTGCTCCCGCCTTTACGAATGCGTTTTCAAGAAAATCTAACCAAACCAGAAAATCATTCTTACATCTTCCGCACTCCCTAATTTCAATAACTTTGGGATGGTTACATTAATAAATTCAGAGCATGTATTTTTAATATTCCTGTACTCCATAAATTGATCACAAAAATAACTTTGATCCCAATTGAACTGAATGATCTCCTCCAGTAAAAGCCAACTGTGGTCATAAAAATCTTCTTTATCCTCAAGTACAATTTCATTTAAGTCTGGCGAGGTATCTACCGGAATTCCTCGTGGCGAAGATATGAAAGGCAGATTTTGATCATTCCTGGTGTTTGATAAAACACTAAACAAATCATAATTACGCCCCCCACTATAAAATTCATGAGGATCACTTGGTTTCAATTTAGAGATCTTTTTTTCTGGAAACAAGTAATAATCAGGATTAATCATCCACTTATCCATACTGATCCAGCGAGCAGTACTATTCAATTCTTCCTCACTCTTTGTTATTTCTCTTACAGCACCATTAATCCATTCATATTCTCTCCTGTAATGCCTTACCTCTACAAAGAAACAAATGTCTGTACCCATGTAACCTCCTGATTTGTTTGTTGTGCAATCTATTCTACAATGTTCTCTTCAGACCTTTGGGATATCTGAGAGCCTAGCTTCTTATGCAATGATTTTACCTATCCATTTTGGCGTGACCGCTGAATTACTTCTTAGAATAATCATACACGTTATATCCATCGTACTTCACATAGAATCCCTCACTTATTAATTTCTGTTCTTCCGTTTCAATTCCGAATGAGAACGATGCTTCTGGACCAATACCTGTCTGTCCTACGGAGAGCTGATTCATGTTTTTATCATATAACCGTACTTCCTCTGGTGAATAAGTAAACGTTCCACCCGCATTAAACAGACCATTATATATGAACTCCCCAGATGGATCATCCATATTAAACGTGGTCCTAAAACTAAAATAAATATCATCATCTCTGTTCTGCACATCTAATATCAAATTGCTGCTATGAGTCTCTAATACTTTGATATCTCTTTTAAGAGGTTCACCTGCACTGAATGGAATCCATTCAGATTTCACAAAAATTTGAATCGGCATTTCTGGAGTTCTCAGCGTCAGTGCATATCCATCTTGATTTAGAACCTTGTTTGTTATACCCTCATTCGTATAGTTTAACGTGTAGTATTTATAGATGAATAAGAAGATTAAGATAAAACTGACGGATAACAAGACCACTATATTTCTCTTCCTCATATTCACTCTCCCCCTCATTTTCCTAATACAAATCGATCTGTTCCTCCACAGAAAGCAACTGAATTCAAGAATCTTTGGACTATCCACACATCCTAGTCAGTATCTTAGTTACATCTATGATGACGATGTCACCTTCGAGGATCTTTCATTAGTATTCACCGTTATATTCAACGAAACTGGTTTGTTTAAACCGTGTAATATGATAAGGAGTATACATATTCTTAGTAGCTGGACTGATTTTTTCAATTAAACTAATTGCTGCATCTATATGCCCATCTGATGAAAAAACGTCCTCATCTAGGAATCCACTTAAGAGTGCTGCATCATCTTTATTTTTCAAGCAAAGATATCCATACCCAGGATCAACTATTACTAGATTTATTATGTCAGCTTCTGCTTGTTCTTTAGATCGATCAAAAAACCTGATTATAGTGTCATTGTCTTTGAGATAGATCTCAGTATCACAAGAAAAATTCTTATAATTAAACTTCATGCTGTTTGCTCTCCCACTTTTATACGTCTGTTTTTATTCTAATTGTAACTCTTTCTTGTAACCTGTTATGTTCACGAGTCTGTAATCCTTAAGTGACCAACGAGGATGATTCGGCAGACTGAGATTTGCAGGGTTGTCCGTTAACCCCACTGATATAGATCTAAGATAAATACTTCATTACCTAGCGAAAAATAAATCTGTTCCCAATCAAACTCATCTTTCCATTCAATCTCTGCCATCTAATTCGCTTAGTCCTACATATTTAATATCTTTGTGATTTTTTAAATTACTATCAGTATTATGAAGTTCTATTGCTCGTTCTATTGGCGAATCAATTTTTATAAACTGATATTCGTGCCCATAACATCCTCCGAAGTAGTAATTAAATTACTTACCCCTTCTAAATATCCATTAATTTTGTTGAATAGTTCATGATTCATACAGTCACATCCAATATCTTAGTAAATTGATTTTGTCTGTTCTACAATTAAATTCTTCATTTAATCCATAAACTCTTAATATCTTCTACTATAGTTTTTGAAATATGTTTGGATGAATCCTGCGGATACAACCATACTGTTACGATAAGAGTTAAACATATCGTTAATCCTAGAATAACTCGCCCAACAACTCTATATCTGGTGTATCTAAGCAAATAATAAACTAAACTGGATAAGATCAGAATAATCATACCATTCACCAAAAAGGTCATGGGCAGGCTTATAATCCTGCCTAACCCGGTGTTAGGATATTTTAATAAAAGTAAAATCTCTAATACTATAAATGGAACTGACAGTAGAACAATATAAAAAAAATGACTTTTGAATTTTCTCTCCACCACTGAACTCACCTACTCTAACTCTTTTAATACAATTGCACATAGCGTTCTTGTGTTTACGAGCCCGAGAACCCTAACTGACCAGTAATTATTCTTTCTTCCATTGATGTGATTCGTGTAGTTTACCAGTTTCATAAAAATACTTTAGCACTTCAAGCATGGGTATTAATTCTATACAAATGTTATCGCAATAATTTCCTAACTGACCACCAATAACTAGAGAAATTTCACTATTTCCCTGCTTATCGTTCATAAGCGTATATATATGTTCATCCATTGTAATAGACACTACAAAATATTCCGGTCCGCCTCCAACTAATGCTGAACCTGTGTCAGATACCTCAAAAAAAACTAATGTAAATTTATCTCCATCGAGCTTTCTCAAAAAACGTAAACTGTCTGCCCATGTAGGGTTCATAACTATCTCTTCATTAAATGTGGTCCCATTCCGTTCATCAATGCTAATAGAGTTTATCATTTTTTTCTTTTTATCCTCTTTAGATCATTTTATTTGTTTAGATCCTCAAACTTAAATGCTTCACTATAGATTTTACGCAGCTCAGTTGAGTTGTCATGCCACTGAATGAGCATACCATTGATGATCTGCACCAACACATCCCGACACCTATGCCATCCTGCGGCGGTATTCACTGCCCATGAATCTCACACCCTCGTTCATTCATCACATATATCCATCTTCAGGTTCACCAACATCAAAACCCAAAACTTTTGTCGCTTCCAACTTAAATGTTTCTATCCAAGACATCCATACATCGCTATTCATCTGTGCATAAAATGATAATCCACTAGGCTCAACGGATGCTTCGATGAAAGCATCATCCTCTTCAGTTCCAAACCAATATGGAATTCCACTTTTATAACCAATCCACCCTGGCATAGTCTCATATACTTTAAAAACTTTATCCCACACTTCATCAGGCAGATCATACCTTATATTTAAGTTACAATTATGTGAGTTTATGTTGTTCAATTACATTCTCTCCTTCTACCTTAGACGTATATCAAAATTTATCCTCTATTTTTATGTACAGTACTACAACTCTTCCACCACTTGCTCAAAGTTGTATCTCTTGGTCCTTATAGACTTTTTTCGTTATCATTTTTGTATATTTTAATCTGTGATTTCAATCAGGTCATTTGGCTGCATCATATTCAGAATAGGACTATCTTTGATTAAAACTTTGCTGTTCCCTCGTCCCAATCCTTTGACTATAATGATATTTTTATTCTTCTTCACATCTACAATTTGTCCGATCGTTATGAATTGCTCTTGTTTCTTGAGATCAAGGGATGTTAAAAGGCCGAAAATACAAAGTATAATGCAGACAAACATATATCCTACAGTTGTCCATGCAGGAGGATGATATACTAAGTATCTGGTGGTTAGTTGAATCCCAATTATAAAAATAAATAAAAAGATGAGTAGTAATTGCTTTTTTAATTTCCCTATAACTTTTTCGTTCATAGTTTCTCCTTATTAGATTATGTGGTAGGTATTGATCAAACGTTCCTTGTATTCAAGATCCTAGCGACTGCTAGTATTCAGGACGAACGTACGGAACGTAATAATGCGATAGACTATGTTTAATCCGAGCGATCTTACCAAATATCTTCTCCCTTTAAGATTTCTTTCGTAGTCTGGTCTACAGCTAACCAAGTAGAAATATCCTCTTCTATTTTTCTCTTCCAAGCTATTAAAAAATGTACTTGGCATATCTGGTGGGAATTAATCTCTGTCATAGATACTTCAATGCCTTGATCAGAATGTAAGACAAAACTACACTTCTCAAAAGCAGAGTTCAAAGCAAGAGATTTAGGAGTCCTATCACCTTGTTTTCTTTTTCCCATTATCAGTGGTTCTTCTTGGGTTCCTATGTGTAAGCGGTACTGTTCATTCTCATATTCGACAGCTTCAAGATTTTCTCCCGTGTCAGATCCGTAATCTTCCCAGCTGTATCCCTCTTTCCACAAAGCAGAAAAGCTACAAGTGCTTATCTGATGATATGCATTGGATTTGATTCTAAATACGGCTCCCCAGCATTCGTCTACTTCCTGAGGTGAAGAAAGATTGTGGTTCAGATTACAGAGCACTAACTCGCAATCAAACGAGTCGTAGTAATATTGGTAGAGCAATCCGCCATGTTTGAGCTGAGAACAGTGAGTAGGAAGATAACATTCGCTGGAGACAACAAGAGAGAGTTCAATTGTTCCAAGAGGCGTATATATTGAAGGTTTTATAAGATCAGTCCCTTGAATTAAGGCTTCTTTTCCACGAAAAAGCTTCATTATGTCCCTCCTTATAGTCTTTCACTTAACGGTTAGCATACTCCAAGTTTTTTAATACTTTTCATCAGTTCCCCAAAAGAGTTTTATAGAGAGTTTTATAAAGTGTTCGTGTCTCTACAAACCCTCACTACCTTAAAGCGTGCAGCGACTTGCCGCAATGCGGTCAGGTCGTGCAGGGTTACCTGTGACTGTTTCCTTCGAAGAGCCGTCCTCTAAGCTTTTTATCACATTATCTAATTAAAGATTGATTCTTTTATACCCATTTGAGTTCCATGATTTAGTTTAACCGTGTATTCAACTTCTTGATTATCTTTGTACGCTTTGAATTGATAGTTGAAGTACATGCTTATTACCAATCCAACCATTAGTATGATTATTGCTATATTTTTTTCATTGAATCCCCTCCTACTAGTGCCTGAACTACGTATATGATAACCCATATTGTTACAAATGCGAAAGGTAATTGGCGAATAAGGGAGATTTATTAGTTTTCTCAAACCCTTATCCAATCGATCCAATGGGCTCTGAATACGCTGAATATATGCAGGGTTGTACAGGACGCGAGTATGCAGTCGAACCTTTCGTTATAGTAATAAAACAAAAAGGCCCTTCTTCATCCCATAGGGAATCCGACGACCTTCCGATGCTTTGGAACATTTATGATGTTGTAAAAGTAGCGATGAGCATAGCAAGTTCAATAGCAAACCTCTACTCCATGTAACTTCACCAAAGCATACACTACTGATCAATTTGTCCTGATGGATAACAGTAGACGATTGAACCAGCTGGTATTTTGTTTGGGGAGATCCCTTTTCCCAAACATAAACCGATATTCTTCTTGCCAGCAATAGAATGGTTAATTTGAGTAGAAACAACTTCAAATACTTGCTCTTTCCCATCCGTTTTTTTGATGATAATCTGGTCACCGATCATCTCTTGGATTGTTGAAGGAAGTAGTTCATCCAACTCTTCATTGGCCCCCATAACGATGGTTCCGAATTCCGGTGTATCGAAGACTAAGCCAACGCCAAACAGCATTTTAGCTTCCATTCTGTGACCACCTTATCTCTGATCTATGAATAGCTCGCCTTTGACATCTCTTACCCTGAGATTGGCATTACGAAGTCTAACCATGGCATCTATCAATAATGCTTAAGTTCCCCATTTAGCCTCTGCCCTTCTAAACATACAAATTCCATCCCACAATAAAAGCAGCCAAGATGAACGCCGAGATGCCAGACATGATGTACATCACCTTTTCCTTTTTGCTATAACTGTTCTTACGCAGTTTGTACATAAGCAAGCCAAGATACGCCACTGCTAGAACAACATATAGTAGGTTAAACATTATATTGATGCGCAACGAAGAATACGCAGGATAATTTGGAAACCTCAACTTCGTCTGTAGGATGAAAAGATTAAGAAGGAGTACCACACCAGCAAAGTTAATTGCAAGATGATATTTATTAAAATTGGTGGTAGGATTTCCTCGTTTATATAGCTTGTTAATAAGCATCCGGATTAAATAGCCGATCAAAGCAATTAAACTGAAAATGATGGCTAGCGCAACAGGAATAAGAGATATCTTAAGTAAGTTCACCTTTACATTCGATACAGGCAAATAATCAATGTAAGGAGTAAAGGAAATTTTCTCAACAACACCATTATGCTCGACAACGTTATAAGAACTACTTAATTCAGCTTTTGTGAATTTCTTTATATCAAGGGCAGTAAATAAATTAGTAAATTTAGAGGCTGCGCGTCGTGCGGATTGAAAATATCCTCCCCCATCGGAAGTAATAATATTAGAATTGACGTTATCGCCAAAAATTTCTTTGATAAGTCCATAATAATAAATTTCCTCAAAAGACTGGTTTGTCATGACAACCATCCCAAATTTAGATTCGGGATCAAAGACAAGTTTACTGGAGAATCCTTTCAAATTCCCCTCGTGCATCAGTGTAGGCACCCAGTATTCCATCTCAACGAACCCATGCGCAAATCGCGGAGTAGAAGTACCTTCATAATATAGACTTGTTGACAACATTTCGTTTAACGTATCCATGTTCTTAAATAATACATTGCTATCATCCACAGGTATCAGCGCTGCTAAGAATTTCCCTAAATCCTCTGCTGTCCCAATAGCTGCCCCTGTAGGATAAAACGTAACGTATACTCTGTTCTCAGGGATCAGTTTCAAATCTTTTGTATACCCTTCAATCTCATTCCTTCTATGTACTAGGTCTGGATGATCTTGCCCCGTTGGATGAATTGAAGTGTCATTCATATGAAGCGGTTCGAAAATATGTTGATCGACATATTCATAAAAAGGTTGGCCACTTATCTCTTCCACGATGTAACCGGCTAGACCAACGCCATAGTTTGAATAACCCACGATGCTATTCGGTTTATAGATTTGTTTCGGCTCATTTTTACGCAGCGTTTCTCCTAATTCTAACGTTTCATCCTCGGAGTAATAAAACACCTCGGCCGCTGTTTGATCTTCCCAACCCGCATTATGATGCATCAGGTTCATTAGGGTAATCGGATCATCGTACCTCAGCTTTTTGAAAAATCCCTCTGGCAGATATTCTCTGATATCCGTCTCCAAATCAAGCTTTCCTTGTTCGACAAGCTGCATCACACTCGTATAGACCAACAGTTTAGAGATCGAAGCCCATTCAAAAACAGTAGAGGTATCCGCCTTTCGCTGATTCTCAATATCTGCGTAACCATATGCCTTATTCACAATGGTTTCACCGTCTTTGATAGCCACAACCGAAACGGCAGCGGTATACTTCTCATAGGAGGCAACATAAGCATCAATCGTTTCCTCTAACTTGGATAACGGAATCCTGGATGGTGTAGTCTCAACCTGTTTCTCCTCAGCGTGGGCAGGTACTGCTATTGCCATAATGATAAATATGAATGACAGAACACAAGCGATTACTTTGTTAGCCGTGTGATGTCCACGATTCATCTGCATTAGCTTCTCTCCTTTTATATTAAATATTAATTGATTCTCTTGTTTTCACGTATGCGTTTTCAAAAGAGTCCATATGACTCCAAATTTTTTTCAAATGCAATTACAATCCATCTAGGAGAGAGGCCGAAAAATCTCACCTTTCCAATTAACAATGTTTATTTCTTTATCTTTCAAGAGACACCAATCAATGATTTCACCTATCCATTTTGGCGTGATGATCTCATCGCTCCATTGCGGTGTTAATACTCTTCTGTATCCTATATATTCTGTTGTCCAGCCTTCAAATTCTTCTCCGATGATGACTATAAATGGGGGCTTGTTCTTAATACTGTGTTGTCCCACTTCATAAGTGACGATTAACTTCTTATCCTCAGAAACGATATGTAACTTGATTATTCCTTCATCGTCAATATCCGGTTCAACATACCAATAAAATAATCGATTAGAGCGAATGATTTTACGTTTATATTTTTTTCTTACGCCCATAACCCACCTCATATATTTCTTTTTCTTTGATCGCAGTATTTGGTCAGTTATCCAAGACACAGCTAGAATAGCTTTGAGATCTGATATCAAAAGCCACACTAAGATTAAGGAGTAGTACTCTTGTAAAAATCAATTACTCTATCAAAGATTTCGATCTCTCGTTTTTTTATGTCCGGTAATGTCTCGCTATGCTTTACAATATGATGTATATTATCTGCTACAGTCTCTGCTTTATGAATCCCTACATATCCTGGTACCAGTTCATTAAGATAATGGAAGTATCTCATTTGAGGTTCAATCATGCGCAGATGTTTATCAAAATTTCTTCTGGATCTTGTCTGATCCATCTCCTTTCGCTTGCGCAGCTCATCTTCTTCAGCCCAGAACAGTACATAAGCATCCGGTAATGATATTTCATTCTTCAATAACTTCTCTCTAAAGAAGTTTGCTGTTTCATCTAAAGATAGGTGCTCATAACCATATATCCAGCTGTACCAAATCTTAAATACATCGCCATCCAAAATCACATACTCATGTTGTTGATTCTTCTCATATGCTATATGCCATCTATCGATTTGTCTCTCCAGCAACCACATCATAAGTTCCTTACCGTCAAGTTGAGGAGATTCAAAAAGAAGCCCTGTTTCTGGAACAATAAATGCATCATATTGTGTAGCGAACTGCTGACAAGTGGTACTTTTACCTACAGAACTGGCACCTTCGAGACAAATTATCGTCATTCAATTACCTCCAAATATTACTCACAAAATGATTAATCAACCTTCACTGGCTCTTAAGCGATCATGTTGAATTTCATTAGACTATGTACTGTAGATTTCTTTGATCTTCAGCCAAGTTTCATACCAGAATGTTTTTCTTTTAAGAGGTTTTATTACCTTAATCTCGACTTCTTTTCGTTTCAAATAAACCGTGCCACCCTCTTCAATGAGTCTATCGCCAAATGAAAATACAATATTCTTGCAGTCTTTGTGATACTGGTTCTCTCTTGTTTCTGACCACTCCGCTTTTTCAATAGAATGTCGTTTTCTCATTATTTAAGATCCTCCTTTAAGAAAAACACCACTATTTTCAGCAAAAAGGATACCTGTCACACATCATAAACACTTTGTTATCCGATATTGATGAGCCTTAAGGTTCGTTTATTCCTATGACTTGTTCAAATGCTATATTAAATTCTTTAACATTAATGTTTAACTTGATTATTCCTTCTTTATCAAGCCCTTTAGTATCTAATTTAAAAGTACCTGTCAGTGCTTCCGAAGTATTACCATCAACTTTCTTATTTATGTCCAATTTAATGTCTCTATCGATTAATCGCTCCTGAATCCCATTACTTATAATTGGTTCAACTGTTTTTAGGATTACTGATTTATTGGTCCTATTCCATAGATTGAAATGATATGTTACGACTGTAATACCTTCATCTCCTTCGCTCCCTCCCAGTCCAATTGATATCGAGTTTATGTTCAACCCATTCTCAACAGTTTCATCCGTCTTCACACTGTTTGAACTACAACCAGTTAGGGCTAGTAATATTAAAAGAAATAACAAAATTATTGAACGCTTTTGATTCTTCAATTCGGAAACTCCTTTAATTTTTTCTCTTCATCTTGAAGATCCCTATTTGCAAGTTCAAGTGCAATCGCTAGTCTAATCTGTGAATATTTACTAAGTCCTTTTAAATAGACATTGTCTAGCTGTTTGCTTTCAAATATAGGTTCGTTTTGATTTATTAATTTCTGGAATGTACCAGCATCACGACGCCCCCCTTTAGATAGCCTTATCTTAGGGAATGGATGTAACTGCTTATCCATTTCACAGAAATATTACGGGCAGATCAAGGGGCGCAAGCCCCTACGCGGGAATATGATATTATACGAAACCACTTCTAATTTAATTTTAACTTGTATATTCTGAAATTTTGTCAAGTGGCCCTCTTGCTATCGCATAAGACTACAGAGGTCTCAATTTGTCTTTCTGGAACATTCCAATAGGTATTTAATAGCTTTTTCTTCTCATCAGGTGATACCAGTTTAAAACCATTCTTTAAGTAAAATTTCTTAGCCCATTCAGCTGAGTCCCATGTCCCTATTAAGATCGGTTTATTTGTTAAAGCCACCATATGAGATAAAAGCTTCGTACCTATTCCGCTATTCCTTTGGTTTGTTCGTACATATGCGTGTCTAATTAAACATACATCACCCTTATCTTGAATTCCCATAACTCCTAATAATAGATTTTTTTCTTCAAACCCCCAAAATACTACACCATCGTTCATTTCGCACTTTAGCTCTTCCAATGTCATATAAGGCTCATGATACCTATCGTCAGGAATTACTCCTTTGTATGCCTTTGCTGCATCATTAATAATCTGATACATTACATCCGTATCCATGCTTTTACACAATCTAATCACGTAATTGGCCTCCTTATGGTTTGATGTCGTTTCGTAGATGCTAACCCACCACCGGCTTAAAAGCACCCGAAAGGGTGCGGCTGCATGAGCACAGTTAGTTGGTGCGGGGTTATCCGCCTATATCCATAGTCTCTCACGAACTCATTATAAATTGTATTTCGTTTTCATTCTTTCATATAACTTATAATCCGTATTTCGATTTACAATCTCTCCAATTAACTCTTTCCATTTGTTTTCAATCCACTTAGGACTTTGTTCTTTCAGAATATCCTCGTTAAATTGACTATCGATATACTCCAAATCTTGTTTAAGCACTCCTATATCCTTAATCAGTTGATTTCTCGATTCTTTTTCTAGCGATATCTTATTCGATAAAATTTCGCCTATGATTTCTACTCTTATATGCGTATACATATCTCTAAACACATTATAGATTAAATAAGTTGATGATAATTGATCTTCCCTGAAGTCGGATTTCAGGAACACGAATGATTCTTCGCCAACTTTCAAAGATACCGCCACATTTCCTAAGGCATATATGACTGTTTCCTTGGAAGAGCCGTCCTCTAAGCTTTTTATCACATTATCTAAATTGTAGATGGATTCTTTTATACCCATTTGAGTTCCATGATTCAGTTTAACCGTGTATTCAACTTCTTGATTATCTTTGTACGCTTTGAATTGATAGTTGAAGTACATGCTTATTACCAATCCAACCATTAGTATGATTATTGCTATATTTTTTTTCATTGAATTACCTCCTCCTAGTGCCTGAACTACGTATATGATAACCCATATTGTTACAATTGCGAAAGGAAATTGGCGAATAAGGGAGATTTATTAGTTTTATCAACCCCTTATCCAATCGATCCAATGGGCTTTGAATACGCTGAATATATGCAGGGTTGTACAGGACGCGAGTATGCAGTGGAACCTTTCGTTATAGTAATAAAACAAAAAGGTCCTTCTTCATCCCATAGGGAATCCGACGACCTTCCGATGCATTTGGAACATATCAAATTTTCTAAAAGGTAGAACGTATCGCTTCGCCACATCATCTGAATGTCATAACTTCGTGGATTGATATTCAGGCTTTCTACATTACAACCCTGTGCCGATCTTTGTTGCTGCAGAATCTGCATACCACTGTTCGAATATCTCAGCTCAGCATGCTGTGCTCCCTCCGGTCTCTGAAGTCCTCACGGTCAGCTTCCTCCATCCTGTGAATATATCGTCGCAATGCTTCTTTATGCGCCTCCAATTCATCCATTCGGCTGGATGTCCCGTTCAGGAAAGATTGCATTTTGAATCCTAGCGTTGTGGCAGCATTTCCTGCCCAATCTTGCTCCAGTCTACTATTTATTGAACGCATCTTCTGCTCCTGCTGCACTAAGCGCTCCTGCAACTGCTCACATTGCTGAACGGCTCTTCTCAGATCGGATAAAGATACCGATATTCTTCCCATGTCAATTACCTCCCGTTAAGAACTGGTCTGCTTGAACGAAATCTTCGTGCTTGCGTTCAATGTACTCGGCAATCTCGCTGATGGATTCCTGATACCAACGGTTAATTCGTTCCAGTGTCGCCGTAGCTTCGTACGCGATTGACGTGAAGGAATGGCTTTCACTTGTGGAAGTATAAGCCTCGAACATTCGGATGGAAGCTTGTGCATCATTGGAAAACCCGCTCAGACTAAAGCGCATTTCCTTGGCTGCCTGTGCCAATTCCTCCGGCGTTAGTCGGATTGTCCCACCACCTTGACCTGACTTTCCATTGGATACAGCCGCAATCAAGGGAGCCACAAACCCGCCAACGAGGTTTGACAAAGCCATCCGTGATTCCTGATAAGCATTCCAGCGTGGTGAGATGTCAATTTGTTTCCCCGTGGCGCGATCTATAAGTGGACCGACCAAGTTTCCCTGTTCATCAAACTGATACTGGTTCATCGAGTGATATCCTTTGCCTTCTTTTTTGGAAAACGAGTCCATCAATCGAACAATATTACCGACCTGAAACTTGTCCAGATCGATATCAATTGGGAAATTGTATGTGAATAACGGGCCGCTGGGCCCCATCGGACGAATCGGTACCATGAGCTGGAATTGCAGCCTCCAGTTTTGGTACATCGCATTGGCCGAGTCAAAATCCTGGCCTTTGTAGTACGTGCTGCCAACATGTCTGTCATATTCAAAAAGTCCTCCTGCACCTACTGAATCGTTTGGCTGAACGATGTTTACCACTTTTTTATCATAATAACCTTCGTTCACTTTCGCCAAGCTTGCATCGTCCAGCAGATTGGTTACACTCGGAGCACTGTATGTCATGGCCGACAAATCCTGTCGTGCTGCCACATATTGTGCTAAACCACCTCCAAGCGAATGTCCCGTAAGAGAGATACTTGCGTCAGGATATTTTGCTTTGACTTGTTCATAAAGTACTTCCGCCTGATGAAATTGATTGTTCTCCCAATTGATATCGTCCTTAATGGATTGAATAAAACTTTTCTTGAAAATGTTATGATGATTAGGGTCAGTTACGGCATCCTCCAGTTCTCTGGTGCGTCCACCTAAAACATCGAACACGTCTGTTTCGTAATCGGCTGCTCTCCCAAGCCAGCTCCCACCTGGCTCTGTTCCGCGGTAACCGATGACAATCTGATTCGTCTGATTGTTGTGGAGGATGACGGAATCGAAACCCGACACTTTATTGTGGAGCTCGGCACCTTCAGGTTCAATGACCTTCCATTGTGCATAATCTCCCTCTTCTGTAAGCGGTGCTCCGGCAGTAACGTTGTCCTGGTAGGCAAGATCAGATATTTCCTTATACAACTCATCGCTAATGTAATCGTTCCGCATAAATACCTCCTGAATTGAACATTTCGATATGATTATGTAAACTAGTGATATTTCAATCTTTATAGTATATTAATACCAGTCTATGAAAGTAGAGGTGTCCCTTTTGAGAAAACCTTTCTTCCTATTCGTACTCTTAATCATCTCATCTCTCTTACTCGGAGCATGTGCCTCCGAAGAGGAAAAGATGATTGTATCCTCCGCCGAGAAGTTCGCTGCAAATTATGTTCTTGAAAAATACGGTGTAGCCGTTCGTTTTACGGAGTATAAATTCTCTCCTCCCGATCTAGCCAAGTCGTTAGGCCTCCATGGCTACATTGAAGGCGATAAGAAAAAGAAGGTATTTGTTTTTGTGAACTACGATCCTTTAAGTATTAAGACACTATCGCTTCCTGAAGGTATATCCAAAAAATCAAATTCCAAATAGAGAGTTGAAGTTATTTTTAAAACGATCAATCTATATAAACAATTTGAAACTATAGGGAATATATGGATTGTATCTTTCGTCAATTACTTCTGTCAACGTTCTCCGTAACAATAAAATGAAGAAACAACTGCGACCTACATAATAGAATGATTGTGTTCTTAAGTTAAGATACACCTCTGTTTAAAGAAGTTATCCACTAATTCGATGAATTCTGAATATACAGAAATAGAGGGAGTCACATCAGAACTCCCTCTCATCCCAACAACGCCTGCTCGATTTGATCCACTATCCCATTAACTCCTGTCGGCCCATAACAGCCGATCCATGTTGCAGCATCAACAGAATGTACACACTGTTGCTCACCCCCATCCAGCATTCCCAAAACCCTTGTCTCTGTCGCAGATATCCCATCCTGCATAAACTCATTACTCAGCAAAAAGTAGTGGCTAGCTTGTACTGCCGGTAATCTCTCAACCGAGATATGATAGGCCGTGTCGGTGGTATCTGCCACAAATAACGGAACGGGCAAACCCAGATCCCGGTACAACACAGCGCCTGTGCGATGAGCAGCAGAATGGACGCGCACGAGGGAATCGAGTGGACGTATCAATGCCACACTTTTTCCTGCCAGTACAGAGGACAATTCCTCGGATAGCAAAGCTGTTCGGCGATGATAATCCGCGATAATCTGCTTGGCCTCTGCTCGCTTGCCTGTCAGTTCACCGAACAGACTTAGAATCGTCTGCCAGTTTTCGTTACGCTTGAACATGAGTACTGGAGCGATTCCACTTAACAGTTCATGGTGCTGATCATGCACCTCGGTGCAAATAATCAGATCCGGCGCAAGTCGCTCTACCGCCGGAAGATCGGGGTATTCATACGTACCAAGTAATGCTGTATGCTGGAGTCCTGACCGGAGTGATTGAGGGAACGTTAACACGGTACTTCCTAGTCCGGCACTTCCTACCGGAGGCAAGCCCAGTGCAAGCAAATGATCAGCATATTGCACATCGAGGACAGCGATACGCTGTGGTATTTCGGTGACGGTGTACTCCCCGCGCATATGGCAGATGACCGGGCCTTCGGCTGTTTCATAGGAAGAAGCTGTGCGATGTTGCAACAAGGTATTCGCATAGTCTGCATCTCTTCTCGAAGCGGCGGCATGCCGGTAATGTAGCGGTGGGACGCCATTATATTTTTTAAATGCTCTGCTGAAATAATACATGTCGCGGTAGCCCATTTTTTCAGCAATTTCCCCAATGGACGCATCCGTATGACGCAGCATGCGTGAGGCACTTTCCATACGCAGCTGAATGACGTATTCCATCGGTCCAAGCTGCTTCTCTTGTTTGAATCGTCGCTGCAACTGTCTTACACTACAGCCCGCCAGGGCTGCCAGCTCTTTTAGCTCCAAGTTTTGACGATAGTGCGATGTGATATAAGAAGCGACTACATCCACCATGTCGGACTCCGCTCCCCCTTGACCACGTTCATACTCCATGATGAGCTCGTAGATCATTCCTTGGAGCAAAGCGTTAGCATAGAAACGTTCCAGTCCTTCACCGCGGCGCCATTTGGCAACGATTTTTTCGGCGTTTTCGATCCATTCCGCATGGGTTGCCGAGTTTTGAACAAATGACCTGCGCAACGGGTGCTTGCGATATGAAGGAACAACAAGAGAGGCTCCCTCTATGGAAGAAGCCTTGTACATAATGACAATATAATGAATGTCCTCTGATCTGGCCGTCAGCGTAAAGGATGATCCCTTCACCACATGACAGGCAAAAGAAGCTCCAATGTGGCAACCCTCGCCATCCATTGCAAGCTCCCCTTCCCCTCCATATGCCAGCAGCAGCACATTTGAAGTTAAATCCGTTTCGTGTAAAACGCTGCCTGTCTGCAAAGTACCGCTATCCCCGTCAAGCATCTTGATCGCCGTATCACTCCATAGACTTGTCTGTTCTTGCAGCGGCATTTTTCTCATCTCCTGACAATAGCAAAGGTAAATTTGTTGCTGTTGTCATTTTAGTTGAGATTCTTTCTCATTGTCAATTTTCGGACATTTGAGACAATATTCGCCTGACATCTGGTAATAGAAACAACAGGTAATTCGCTCGCTTTTGGCAACATGCACATTGTCCTTACAATCGGTGAAGCGGGTTAACGGATTCTTCCTCTCACCAAACACTTCCCCGGATGCCACCTGCGTCAGATATGAAAAGTCCTCACGAATGATCTTACTTTCCTGCTCAGTCTCGGCTTCATCAGGAGCGAATAGTCGGCCGATACGTACCATGATATTCTCCCAGAGAATACTCATCGAAAGTGGTGCAATTGTAGCAAGCGTCTTTAACAGGGGTGTAAGCTGTACCGCAAACATCTCCTCGACCACCTTTTCCCGCCACACTGCCCTGTCTCCCGTTAGTCCTTCAGCCTGAAGTCCATTCACCGCTAGAAAAGGAAATCGTGTGCCTCCCTCATGATCTGAGAGCGCCGGATGATAGAGAAAGCTGTTCTCCAGCTGAAACGAAACATGCTGATGATGAAAAGTCATCGCGGTCACCAGCGGAGCCGTCCACAGATAACCAATCCGTTTGGCTAACATCGAAGCGGCAACCTTCATGTCAGGGGCATCGATGTACTCCTGAAACCAACCGATATACTCTCGGCATGCCACTTCGTCATGCAACTCACTTAAAGCAATGGTACGGACACTATGTTCAGGTGGCTCACCGAGCAAGATCGAATAATCCTCCACTGTCTCTTTCCATAAGTCTGTCGAGAGATATGGGTTCATATTAATTCGATCCGAGCAGGGCTTCCGATGCCTGATCTACAATAAGATTAATCGCAAGCGGTCCGTAATATGCAATCCACAATGTTGAGTTAACGTCATACGTGCGGTTATTTTTCACAGCATCAAGGGACTTCCACACGGGATTACTCACCATCGCCTCTGCCTCTGCCGCAAACAGCTCATCCGACAGCACAAAATAACGATCTGCCCCAATGTCAGGAACCTTCTCCATCGAGATTTCAACGGAGGTATCATCCTTGATTTCCTTAACGAGTTCAGGCATATTTAAACCCAAATCCTGATACAAAATGCCCCCTGTGCGATGCTCGATACCATGAACACGAATGCCTTCTTTTCTCGGACGAATAAGAGCTACAGTTTCATCACCCATCTTCTCCGCCAGCTTGGTCTTCATTCCAGCAACTTTTTCCTCATAGGCTGTGCGAACTTTCTCCGCCTCGTCCTGCTTGTCTGTAATCTTAGCAACTGTGGCTAACGTATCACGCCAATCTTCGTAAAAATCAAGTACCAGGGTAGGTGCAATTTTGCTTACACTCTCATACTGCTTCTCCTGGAAGTCCGTCATGATAATCAGATCTGGGTCCAAAGCTACAATCGCTTCCAGATTAGGCTCGTCCCGTGTACCCAGAACCTGTACATCACTTGGCTGATCGCCTAAGTACTCCGGAAAATCGGTGTTACCTCCAGCGATAACACTACCAGCTGGCTTCTCGCCAACCGCTAACATTTGATCCAGAAATTTAACATCAAGCACCGCAATTCTCTGTGGTTTTTCGTTTAGCGTCAGCTCACCCTTCATGTGTGTGATCGTTACGGGAAAAGCTCCTGCATTCGCAGGTGTCTCCGCTGGCGTTGCCGCAGATTGTTTACCGCTATCTGTACCTGTTCCGGCACCGCAAGCCGTCAGGACAAGAATAAGGGCTAACATCAAGCCCATGAATAATCGTGATTTGTGAGCAGCATATGCCTTGCTTCCAGCAGCCTGCCCCTTTGTTCCTTGATTCATGATGAATCCCCCTTATGTATAATACTGATAATGATTTTCATTATCGAAACATAAAGAGAGTATAAACGATCTCTGCATTGCGTTACCATGTACTTTTGCGACATTTCATCCGGACTAATGCGACATCGTAAGCCGCTTATCCGCCATTTAATGTTTCAGTGATATATGCTTGCAGTAGGTAAATGTCTGAAAGAAGCTTTTCTTCTTCCGGCGTATTTCCATACTCCCCTAGCCAGCGCGGTGTGCGGATATGCCACTCATCTGTCAGGTATTGCTTTACATCGCGATACTCTACAATATGTCCCAGGAAATATTTCAGTGAGCCGAGGGATTGTTTACTGCTATCATTAATGATGGATTGTGTTTTTTCGATGATTGCCTGTAACATTTGTTGGATATAATCTTCTGGATTCTTAGCGTTAATTTCCATCAACGAACTCCCCCTATCTCTACAAAAAAAATGAATTAGTATATTATTTAAATGAGCCAAATATTTCTAAACGTTGAATTCTGTTTTGATTAAATACAATAAATCGATGCCCAATGAGTATTGAGACATCGATTCATATCATCTAATTATGAGGTGAATCATGAATATGCGACCAAACATGAAGTTTAGCATTATTGTTAGCGCAGTTATTATTGTCGTTGTTCCTATTATCATTGGATTTTATATGTTGAACAAGGTTGTCGATCCTGACGAGACAATGGTTACGAGAACTGAAGTTTCTCCTGAGCTTATTACTATAAAAGGTGGATTTGCAGACAGTATTAGCAGATATCACGGCTACTACCTCTCACATCATAACAATTCATTATTCATTCAGATTAAAGGCAGTAAACTTCCTATCGGTGGTAGTAAAGACTTCACAATTTCATTTTCTAATGCTTATGGGAGTGTTGATGAAATCTACTTATTAGGTCCTGGCAACTCTAAGAAAAAGATTTGGCCGAATCCCTGACTTTCATTTGAAATAGATATCATATGATCTGACGCAATCAGCTGCAGTCTCTTAGTCTCTTCTGCTTAGCTTCCTAAATGCCAAGTATTCCTGATCAGACTTCATATAACTTAATATCTTTTCCGCACATGCAACTGAGCTAAGCTCTTCCGTATTTACTTCCAGGTCATATTCATCATAGGAGTAGATGTAGTCGAACTGGGAATGGGCAAGTCCAATCTCGCGATCTCCCCTGCTCTGCTCTCTTCTGGTGAGTTCCTCTTTCGAGCACTGCACGCCTACAAACAATATCGGATAATCCGATAGTAACTCATAAAAATCATTAAACCACTTGTCATTGCTGATGACTGTATCCACGATGACATTCAAACCCATTTCCGAAAACAGCTTAATGGTTGCACAGTACATCGAATTGATGGGGTCGAACAGGATATCTGTCATGACATGGTGCTCTACTTCTCTTGTTGGTTTCATATCTGGGTATGTAGTATCAATGAATTGATCATAATTTTGCAGAAATCGATCTACAGATAGATGATGAAACGGAATGTCTCCCTGATTTTTCATTTCCATCGCAATGCTTGTCTTCCCCGAACTTGACGTTCCGTTCAAAAATATAATGAGTCCTCGTTCCATATTGATCACCCTTATCATTCAAAATCGGAAAACACTGTTCTGCCGAATTACCACTCTCTCCATTCTTCCGTAATATCTTCATCCTCCTGGATGTCTAATCCAGCCAGCCTAGCCGCCCTGTCTATAAAATCAGCCAATTCTTCACGTTCCATCGTCTCAATAAAGTAACCATTGGCCTCATTCATTTCATTAAACCTAAGCACTACTTCCTCTACAGCCTTCATCATGCGCTCAGAATCTTTCGTTTCTTGTAATGCTATTAATTGGTGCAAATATGTATCCAGGGCTTGATCAGACATCAGTAATCTCTCTTCTGTGAAAAGCTCATCTCCGCCTTCAATCATTCTTTCATTCCATAACTTCGTTGGTTTTTGATGAAACAAGTTTTGTAACGTCATTGGAGTCACCCCTTAAAATTCAATTATATCTATACTTTACCTGTAACCAAAATTATGAACAAGCGTTCTCGCTTATTCACTTTAACCCTATTCGCTCCATAGCCTTGTCACGTTCTCTAATTCCATCTCGTCATATTGTAATCGATAAATGTCCGGTTTCTTGGTTTGATTCATAAAATCCAATCCGTAACTCGAATCAAAGTAGTTCATCATCAACGTCATTACATGTCCGTGTGTGCCGATCGCCACTTTTTTCCCCTTGTATTCTTCTAAAATCTGTTTCAACACGCCCACTGCTCTATCTTGGCAAACCGTGTTCGACTCGCCTCCTGGCAATGCGTAATTGGGGTCATCAAACATCTTCTTCGAAGCAGGCTCGAACTCTTCATCCGCAATCATATCATCTGAAAAATGCCTTTCCCGCAGATCCTCCATGATCTGAATATCTAATTCTAACGTTGCTGCCACACCCTCTAAGGTTAGAATCGCCCTGGCATAAGGACTTGAGACAATGGAATGTATTCCTTCATTCGTTAATATATCCGTTATTCGTTCTGCATTCATCTTGCCCTGTAGGGTAAGCCCCCTCGTTCTTTCCGTTCCTTCCGTATACGGTGACTCCGCATGCCTTACCATATAAACGATGGTCTTCATAGGACCCCCTTGAATTTCTTTTATCAAAATTTACTGCCCTCTTTAATCTATTTCACTTCTTTATCAAGACTAACGTCAAATGTTGAAGTTATCGATTTTTGTCTAAAATCATTGGGTATCACTTTAATCTTCACGTTTAGATGTATAGATTCAGGCAAAGTCATTTCAGTTATATTCTCATAACCGATGAAGTAATAATGCTTTTCGTCCAGTTCTATCAAACCTCCACCTGTTGAGCCAGAAGTTGAAATCAAATGTCCGTCACGATAAAGCTCACATGCAATATTATATTCCTCCAAACTTAACCCTTTCACTTCATATCCAACCTTGATTTGATTTTCCGTGTAATCAGCATTTCGTAAACTGATCGCACCGCCATCCACCATTTGGGTTTGAATTGCAATATTTGCTTCGGGCATCTCTGGTTTCTTTAATAGATAGCCTACTTTTAGGTACCATATAACTCCTAATACAATTACAGCAAGTACAATTATAGCAATAATAAACTTCTTCTCTTTTTTATCCATAATCCATACTCCTTACATCGGAACACTCTTAAAATTCTTTTCAAACCTGTGTTTCAAATAATACATTATCCCTGCGCGATCAACATCAGAAAATTGTATTGGATCATCCAACCCACTATCCTAAAAATACCTTGTTAATTCTGTCTCTATCATAATCTAAAATCCAATCGTTATATTCTCTATAGGTATCCACTAGCTCTTCCCTTGATGCTGAAATAACATCGCAACCTCTATCATCATAGATATGAAATATCGTTTTCTTACTTATATTAATGAAATACACCCTATGATATATCTTTGGCTTAATTCCAACATCATGATTACATATAGCTTTGATTAACTGATTATATCTCAAGTCCTCAACTCTACATTTAGTCCAGTACCTATACATGTTGTTCCTTGGGTCTGAGATGTCGTCCGTTTCACAATCCAAACCTGGAAATATCTCAAGGCTCAAGGCTCTAATCGGCCCTTTCTTCTTGATATATTTTCTGTACAGGTTCAATTTCTTCACTTTGTGTTTAGGCTTATCTGCAAAATAAGCTTGAGTTATTAATATGATTTCATCTTCTTGATCATGAAGAGCCTTAAATAATTCAAGTGATCGATGATAAACTTGTTCCATGTAATGCTCCGTATTCGTTCCAAACATCAGAGGATTGCCAAGTTCGAATCGTATTGCAACATCCCAATTATAAAAAAGAGGCGTTTCTAAGGTCAGGTTTGGGAAATGCTCTGCCAGGTACGTCTTCAGATCCATTCTGTGACCTCCGTGTCTTCTATGGTTACTGGTTTGACATTTAAATCTTTAAATGTCGTTTTTGTTGCTTTGAAAATAATCACGCACCATTCCCCTTCGTATATACACTACCTTAATATGAGAACTTTGCTGTTGTAAAAAAAAGCGCCCCGACCTCATAGTCGTGGCGCTTCCTCTTGCTACATGGCACAAATTAGCCCATGTAGCTCATTTCAGGCCGCTGCACCTACATGGCAGCGGCTTCTTCTCCCAGCGGCAGGGTGTAATACTGCGCCTGCTGCCCTTCATGCTGCTGGTACACAACGACCAGCAGCGTCCGGCCTTTCGCGGCGAGCGGGCTGGCGCCAGCTAGCACACGCTCAAGCCGGAACGGAAGCACATCCAATACGGTGTGCTTCTGCAGTTCTTTTTCGCCGAGACCAAGGTCGGCGAAAGCACGGGCACCCATGACCGTCTGTGCGGTCATGGCCGAGGTCATCGGCAACGCACGCGAAGCGTTGCCGTCCACCATGTCCGCCGCTCCATCCGCGGCGGACCCTGTTGCGTCGCCCAAAGTGAGCGACGCTGCACCCCCGGCTTCGCTGCCGATCACACCCGCCGCATCTGCGGCAGAGTCTTCTCCGGCAGCAACCGAACTTCCCGCAGCGGCACTTGGACCCGTGCCGCTGCTTTCCAGCCATGCCGTGCCTGCGGCGCCGGCAACACGTGGCAGTCGAACGTCTTCTGGACGTTCAGCCAACGTTTTCATATAACCCGCCCACTGGTCTTTCTGAAGCGGATCTTCCCACCAGATTTTGCGTGGTTTGTATTTGTGGCCGAGGAAATAATCCAGCTTCATCAGGCCGAGCACGATATCCATATGCGGCGTGTTCCGCGACTCCAGGAAGCTGTGCAGACGAGTGAACAGATCCTCCAGTTGGTGACCGATCTTCTGCCAACCTTGACCCTCCCAATAATCCCCAAACGCCTGGAAGAAATCAAACGGCGAGTTGAACTCCTGCTCCATCAGATACTTCAGCGTATGGTCCATCCGGTGTGCGTTCCAGTATTTCTCCAGCACATCCTCCAGCCGCTTCAAGCGCACGATATCGCTGAACGGCAAAACGTCACTACCCAAAATCTCATACGGCGCGTGATCCATGTACGTGTAGTTATACTTCTCCGCATCCAGACGCAGACCTGTACCACGTAGCATTTTGAGAAATCCGAGCTGAAGCTCTTCCGGCCCCAGTGCAAACACATCGTTAAACGTTTTGCGGAACGTATTGTAATCTTCCTCCGGCAATCCGGCGATGAGATCCAAATGCTGGTCGATTTTGCCACTGGCTTTCACCTTGTTCACGGTCCGGCTAAGCTTGGTAAAGTTCTGGCGACGTTTCACCAGTTCATTTGTCGGATCGTTCGTAGACTGTACCCCGATCTCGAACCGGAATGTGCCTGGTGGCGCATTCTCTGCCAGATAATCGAGTACCTCGGGACGCATAATATCCGCCGTAATTTCAAACTGGAACACCGTTCCCTGGTGATTCTCGATCAGAAATTTGAACATCTCGAGCGCATAATCCCGTTTGATGTTAAACGTCCGGTCTACAAACTTGATCAGCTTCGCGCCCTTCTCAATCAGGTACAGAATGTCCGACTTCGTCCGCTCAATATCGTAATACCGCACGCCGACCTCAATACTGGACAGACAGAACTGACAACTGAACGGACAGCCCCGACTGGTTTCAAAATAAACAACCCGTTTCCCAAGCTCCGGGATATCCTCATCAAAACGGTGCGGTGATGGCAGATCGTTCAGATCCGCCTTCGGCCGTCCTGGCATGAGAATGACCTCTTCCCCTTTGCGATACGCCAGTCCATAGACAAAGTGGAACTTCTTACTCCCTTCCAGCTCCATCAAAAGCTGATGCAGCGTCTCTTCCCCTTCACCCATGACGATAAAATCGACATTGGGAATCCGGTTCATCCAATATTCCGTATCGTAGGATACTTCCGGCCCGCCCAGCAGAATTTTCACGTCAGGCATAACCTTTTTCAGATTATCAATGACCTTGATTGTCTCTTCAATGTTCCAGATGTAACACGAGAAACCAATCACGTCCGCGCCGCGCTGGTACAGATCAGACACAATATTCATCACCGGGTCCTTGATCGTATACTCCGCCAGGTCAATATCAAAATCCTTCTCACTGTACGCCTTCAGACATCGCAAGGCCAAGGAGGTATGGATGTACTTTGCATTTAATGTAGAAAGAATAACCTTCATGGTTCACAACCTTTGCCTGGACACCCAGACCATATTTTTTTGGTAAAAAGTAAGCTGCACAGCCATCCTGCCCCGGATGCTGTTCATCTAAACCTCTTTTGAACTAGCCATTCCATCTCTCATGGACATATCTAACTTTTGTCTTTCAAAGAGTGGACACTCTTTTCAAAAAGACATATACACCCCGTCAAACCCGAACCACAACATACAGTATGAAACACACATAATAAAACTACATGCTGTATGCTATAAGGTCAGCCATTTCTAACGCCAATGTCCACCCTTTGAAAGACAATTCGCCACCATTTGTCCACTCTACAGAGACGCAACAACCAACTTTAAAGATTGGAAAGTGAAAATTAACAATTCATACTCAATTCACTCTTACTCTTACTCTTACTCATTTCATACTCACTCATACTCGTAAAACGCATCATCATCCGTATCCACTTCTTCACCCGATTGCTTCTGGAAAAACTCCAGGAACGGCAGTCCGTACTTGCGGTACTTGACCTCACCGACCCCTTTGATATCCAGCATGTCACGTTCTGTCTGTGGACATACCACACTCATCTCACGCAGGGTCGCGTCATTGAAGATAATGTACGATGGTACATGCTCTTTCGCCGCCAAGTCGCGCCGGATCAGACGAAGCTGTTCAAATACCGTCTCATTAACCGCAGATGGCATTGCATCGCGTCCGCGGCGTCCGCCATAGTTCGTCCCCGAAGCCGTTGCCGCTGTTTTGCGGACAACACGTTGCATCACTTCTCGTTGACCTTTCAGCACTTCCACCGCCAGTGGCTGCAAACGCACAACCGGATACTGTCCCTCAGACAGCATCAGATATCCTTCCGATACCATCACATTGATGATCTCCGATATCTCGCGCTCTGTCCGATTACCCATCACGCCGTAAGTTGGCAGAGAGTTGAAGCCATAATCAAGCACTTTTTTGGCACGGGAGCCTTTGAGCACCGAAGCGACCAGCGATACACCATACCGTTCACGCATGCGGTGAATGCAACTGAATATTTTCTGGGCATCAATCGTCATGTCTACCAACTCGCGGTCGTCCGTACAGGAACTGCAAGTACCGCAAGGTGTATCGTCATGCACCTCACCAAAATAATCGAGTTGCGCACTGCGCAGACAACGCGTTGTGTAACAGTAATCCACCATCTGTTGCAGCTTCCGGTAATCATTTTGTTTGCGGTCGCCGTCCATCGGATTCTGCTCAATCAGGAACTTCTGGGTAATAATGTCCTGTGCCCCGAATAACAGAATACACTGGCTTGGCTCTCCATCCCGGCCTGCACGTCCGGCTTCCTGCACGTATGCCTCCATGTTCTTCGGCATGCTGTTATGAATAACGTAACGCACGTTCGATTTATCAATCCCCATCCCGAACGCATTGGTCGCCACCATCACTCGGATATCATCGTACAAAAAAGCTTCCTGGCTCTGGGACCGTTCATCGTCCGTCATCCCGGCATGGTAGCGTCCTGCGGGCAATCCCGCCTGCAACAAACGCTGATGCAGATCGTCCACGTCCTTACGAGTCGCGGCGTATATAATACCTGGCTCGCTGGCATGCTCGCGCGCGTAATTCAGGACAAAATCCTTCTTGCTCTCGCCACGCAACACGCTAAACGCCAGATTATCCCGCCCAAGTCCGGTCACATACGTCTGCGGGTCCTGCAAACGCAGCAGCCGCAGAATATCCCCCATGACCTCGGGCGTCGCTGTAGCCGTAAAGGCCGCAACCACCGGCCGCTCCGGCAAACTGTCCACAAACGGCGCTACCGCCAGGTAGCTTGTCCGAAAATCATGCCCCCACTGCGATACACAGTGGGCCTCATCCACGGCAACGCAAGAGATCGGCAAATAGCCCATCTCCTCGCGGAACCAATCCAGCTCCAGTCGCTCAGGCGCGACATAGAGCAACTTCAGCTCACCGCGCTGCGCCGCGCGGATGCGATCATTCACTTCTTTGCCGCTAAGTGTACTATTAATATACGCGGCAGCAATTCCGGCGGTCGTCAACGCATCGACCTGGTCCTTCATCAATGAGATCAACGGGGAGACAACAAGCGTCAGACCCGAATATAACAGAGCGGGGATCTGATAACAGATCGACTTACCGCCCCCAGTTGGCATAATACCCAACGTATCTTCACGTTCCAGCAGGCTGGCTACGATCTTTTTCTGTCCCTCACGGAAATCAGGGTAGCCATAATATTTTTGCAGGAGACCCTGCGCTTCTTCTAATGTTGGTGTTTGCACACTCATGTAAAGACTCCTTACTTATCACCGGTGTTTTTCCACCAGCTTGGTCCGATCCGATTCTGACATCCGAAAGCGGCTCATATGCCGCATCCTTGACAACAAAATGGCGTTCTCATGACTTGTCCGTCAAGCAAACGCCGCTCCCTTTAGTTTAACGGCCCAGCCCCGAATGAGCAACCGCGTTTTACTGTAAAACGTTTGAAGCTTCTTCATTAAAATAAAAACAACCGTCCTGCCCTAGTTGGACAAAACGATTGCATTTAATTTTGACAATCTACTACACCCTCCAGAGACTGTTTCGTACTGGTTGTACTTCTCATCTTTCTGTGACTAAATTTCATACTCAGATAAGCCGTTTGTTTTGGCAATCTTCTACTTCAATCTATTTCCCCTATCTTCTACTCCCGCTTCCAACCCTTCTGTCCTCATCTGTCCCAGTTCGTCTCCCTACTTACGCGGTGACACTTCACCACGTTCTTCCCGCTCCTTCATCTCTTTGCGTACCACAACTTCGAGCTTCTGGCGATTGGCAAGCAACCCAGGATCGTTGGGCAAGTACTCACGGGCTTTGGTGTTATGCATCAATGCCTGCTCCCAGTTGCCCAGATGAGCATAACAAAGGGATAAACGGGCATGTGGCAACCAGGTACGGCAAGCCATAGGCACCGGGCGCAGACCCGGATCGCGGCTACTCACGTCCACCGCCTGCATATACCAGTAGATCGCCGAGACGGGTTCCTGCCGTTCATGAAAACAGGCCGCAATGGCGCAGCAGAAGTCGGCATGTGGCAGATCATACTGGAACGACTGCAGCAATGCTCCGAGCTTACGGCCCGGCTCACCCAGTCGTTCATAACATTCCGCCAGCCGCGCGCAGGCAATCAGGCGATCCTCGCGGTATCCGCTTGGCTGCTCCAGCAGCTTCGTGTACCCGCGTGCCGCCGCCGCATAACGCTGGCGGTCATAACATTCGCCTGCATAATAAAATTGCAGGCGACCTTGGGCTACGCCCTCTTCGGCGATCCATTTGCGCAGAATGCGCACGTTTCGCGCCGAATGATGTCCCGCTTCGCGGCGATGCGTGACGGCAATATCTGCCGTAATGACCTCGCCTCGCGGGAAGTTAAGCTGCTCGTGCAGCCGGCCATGCCAGCGGCACCCGGCATCCCGCTTGACCAGGCGAAGGCGTCGGTCCGTCACAAGTGGACTCCCCTCCGCTCCCTCGGCCAGCGTGTAGTTCAAGATCACAGCTTCCGTCTTCCCCCCGGACGGAAGCTGCTGCTTCAACACCTCCAGCTTCGCCCGTTCCGCGGGCAGCAACACATCATCCGCATCCAGCCATAGGATATACTCCTGCGTGGCCTTGGCGAATGACTCATTCCGCGCTGCGGCAAAGTCTTCCTTCCATTCATACGTGTAGACATGGTCGGTATACTGCGCAGCGATGTCCATCGTGCGATCCGATGAACCGGTATCCACAATGACGATCTCGTCCGCGATGCCGGCAACCGAGTCTAGACAGCGCGCCAGCGTGCGTTCCTCGTTCTTCACAATCATGCACAGACTGATGGTGATCACGTTTTGAGCCCCTTCCTGTCGTACGCGTATTGCGAAATGTCATAACGATTTGCTTTTGGTGGTTAAATACTTCGAACAGCGTACTATCGTAAGTTGACTAAAAGAGATTTACACTGGACACTCCGATGACAGAAACTTTCCGATCGTTGTTATTCCCATTTTTTTAATTCCTTTTATAAAGGATAAATCCGGGGATAAAGACGAAACATATGCTTCCGATGCAGCTTTCATTCAGAACGCTTTTAGCTCCACTTCTTGATATTCTTTTTGTCTTCTCCGTTTCGTGTAAATGTTTAATCCAATTTATTTGGTATTGGTATTGATCACGGAATTCATTTCATCTTCACCTTGGCTAACGAACTGAGGTGACGCTATTTGGTGTATTTCAGCCACCTGGTAAATGTAACGAATCTGAGACCTGCTATTCTCGCATTATAGGCATCCATTCGTCGTTTATCGCAGCTTCCAGATGAAATAGCGCCGCTGAGATTCGTTACATTTCTCATCTCGTCTAATTCATCAAAATAAGACGTGTGAGATTCGTTAGAACATAGAATGCTCTGTCGTCATACTAAACAGCAGTGTGGAATAGAGATGATCCAGCTAGGTGATCTGACAAGTGCCCTGACAAATGCTCTGGGAAGCTTGCAGAAGCTACTTTCGAAACCATCCCTTTAATCTAAGCGGAAGCGCCCTAGTCCCCTTCATAACAAGAACCGCAATGATGCTCCAGAGCACTCTCCTATTCACATTTACGCAGGCAGGAGTTTTCCCCTAGTCTTAAAATTAAAGTTTAGATTTACGTTTGCGTTTGCCTCTGCTTCTACAGTTATTCGCAACACAGTTGCAGTATCCTTACCTTTACCTTTACCTTTACCTTACAGTTACTTGCAGCACAGTTTCAGCGTCAGCGTCCTTATCCTTGGGTTTGGGTTTGGGTTTGGGTTTGGGTTTGGGTTTGGGTTTGGGTTTGGGTTTGCCCTTGCCTTTGGTTCTGCCCTTACACTTGCAGTGTCCTTAGCTTTGGCTCCTACCCTGCTCTTACCCTTGCCGCTGTCTCTGTCCCTGTCCCTGTCCCTGTCCCTGTCCCTACCTTCACAGCTACCCTTCCCCACTCTCGTGACGACGAAGTCGTTTCACCTGCTCCACCGCACTGTCCAGTGCCTTCTTGCGCTGTTTCATTACGCGAAGATGCTGATGTTCCACCTCAGCAAAATGGACATGATCCAGCTCCATCCACTCCATCAGTTGATCCAAAGTCGGTGACATATGCAGTTGTGTACTTCGCCGTTTGCGGGCCACGCAACATAGATATTTATGATGAACTTCGAGTTTCAAGACTTCAAAATACGGCATCAGGGTCATCGCCAGACTTCCCGCATAGAAGGTCTGCTTATGGTCATAGAACGGGTGATACCCATACGGCACTGTTACAACCAGCGTCCCATCTTCCTGCAACAGCCGATGAATCTGGATCAATAACGTCTCCGGATGAGCAAAATGCTCCAGCACTTCTCCAAGCAGCACCGTGTCAAAAGTAGTTCTTACTTTCCATTGCGTAATATCCAGCATTCGAAAATCCACATTGTTTCGAACTGGCCTAGATTCTTTCGCAAGCTCAGCTTGCGCATACCGGACACTTTCCTCTTCCAGATCAATCCCTGTTACACGAAATCCTTCACGTGCCAGCAGAATGGACGTAATGCCCTGACTGCACCCGACATCCAGGATGCGTTTGCCTGTCGCCTCACGACACATCCAGTGGATACGCGTTCTCGTCGCTTCATGAGAATCATCCGAATTAATCTCGCCATAGTAGCGTTCACTCACTCGATCATGATTCGCCATAGGTTTCTCCCGTTTTCACTCGGTGAACCGGCTGACCCAGCACCACAATATTTCCCCCGAAACATCCAGCCGTTGCATTGCGTGTATCAAAAATCAGCTTTGCATGATCTGCCATCTCCTGATAATCGAATGCCGAATGATCCGTGGTGATGATCACCAGATCAGCTCCTGTCCACAATTCCGGCGTAGCCGGCCAGGATTGAAGCACTGTACCATCATCCTTACGGAAGACAGGCACCATTGGATCGGTGAAAACCACATCTGCACCCGCTGCGCTCAGCAGCCGATAAACGTCCAGCGCTGGCGATTCACGCAGGTCATCAATGTCTTTTTTGTAAGCCATACCCGCCAGTACAACACGTGCTCCTCGCACAGTTACACCATTCTGCTCCAGCAGCTCCGAGGCACGCTTCACCACTCTCTCTGGCATTTGCCGATTGGTTGCATCCGCCAGCTGAATGAATTGCAGCTCCGATCCCTGACGGTTTGCAGCCCAGGACAGATAGATCGGATCGATTGGGATACAGTGCCCTCCGATGCCGGGACCGGGATAGAATGGCATATAACCAAACGGCTTGGTTGCCGCCGCATTCAGTACTTCCCAGATGTTTACCCCCATCTGTTCACAGGCCGGGGTCAGCTCATTCACGAGTGCAATATTGACACTGCGAAATGTATTTTCGAACAGCTTTGCTGTCTCCGCTACCGTTGTTGAACTTACCGGAACAACTTCGTTGAGGAACGAGCCGTAGAACTGTTTACCATAATTCAGACAAGCGGGTGTCGAACCGCCAATAATCTTCGGGGTATTTTTCACACCATAATGCACACTGCCCGGATCTACCCGCTCTGGAGAATAACAGACGTAGAACTGTTCTCCAGCTCGCCAGCCGTTTGCCGCTTCAATCGGTTGTTTGACGCGTTCCTCCGTTGTGCCCGGATAGGTCGTGCTTTCCAATATAACCAGGCTGCCTTCCTGCAAATACGGAGTCATGCCATCCACCGCCGCCGAGATATACGAGATATCCGGTTGATGCTCGGCGGTCAGTGGGGTGGGCACACAGATCACAATGACATTGGCCTGTGCCACCGCTGCATAATCGGTGCTTGCCGTGAATAATCCAGCCTGCATAAGCGACTGCACAACATCATCTTCTATACCTATGACATACGAATTCCCGGCGTTCAGCTTGGCTACCTTGGAAGTATCGATGTCAATCCCGTGGACTTGATAACCGGCCTGTGCTATCTCTACAGCCATGGGTAAACCAACATAACCGAGACCGATGACAACAGCTTTTAGGGAGCGGTCATTAATATGTTGTATTAGGGCACGTTGCTGTAACTCTTCATTTCCTTCGTGCTGGTTGTGCTCATGATTTTCTTCCATTCCTTCCACCTCCAAACGCTCCGCCTCCCCTCGGTGGGTGTGTCTGAAAACTCCGAACGAGTTTTGAGACACACCCTAATCGATATAGCCACCTGCACGCAAAAACCGGGCAATCGCTGGTTTGTTCATCATGGCACTGTCCGAGCGATACTCGGAGAAGTTCACACGTGGCAGACTGCTGTACTGATCCGTCAGGCTCTTGTCCTTGTGCTCCGGCAGGATGACATAATACTGTGCATCGTATTGGTACGTACGCGGCGCTTCAAAGGGCGAGATCAGCACTTCATGTAATTTCTCGCCTGGACGTATTCCCGTCACCTTATAATCGAAGGATGGACGACCTGCCTGTTCCAACATGACGGATGCAAGTTCCGTCATCTTGCAAGCTTTCATTTTCATCACAAAAGTCTCTCCGCCCACGGCCGCCTCAGCCGCCTTAAGAAGTAAATGTATAGCTTCGGTACGCGTCAAGAAAAAACGGGTCATGTCTTTGTCCGTAATGGTCGGGCTTTTGCCTTCATCGATCTGACGACGGAACAAGGGCACAACACTGCCGCTGGTTCCAAGCACATTGCCCCCGCGGATGCAGACAAACCGGGTACCTTCACTTAGCCAGTTGGCACGGATCATCATTTTTTCACCCAAAGCCTTTGTCATGCCATATACGTTAATCGGATCTACTGCCTTATCGGTGGACACATCGATGACTTTGGCAACCTGCATACGTATCGCAGCCCGAATAATATTCTGCGTCCCGATTACATTGGTCTTGAACGCTTCATCTGGCTGGTCTTCGCAGACCGGAACATGCTTCAGCGCAGCCAGATGGAAGAGCACATCCACACCTCTGCATGCATCTTCCACTGCCCGATAATCGCGGATATCCCCAATGATGAATCGCAGACGCGGATCATGGTTGAACTCTCGCTGCATCGCAATCTGGGCGTATTCATTACGTGACAGAAGGCGAATCTCAGCCGGGTCCTGCTCCAGCAGCACCTCGGTCAGCTTTTGACCCCAGGAGCCCGTTCCTCCGGTGATCAGAATCGTTTGTCCTTGAATCATGGATGAATCCCTCCCTGATCAGATCATGAATTCGCGTAGTACCTGTGCCATCTCATCCCGGCTTAACCGGTCTTTGGGCGGTACCTTTTTGGTTGAAGTATTGCTCGAGTGCACGATGTTGACATAATTGCGCGGAGCAAGCAGCTCGTGCGGAAGTTCAATGACATTGCCATGTGTACCTCTGCCCGGAAGCTTGACCCGGTATCCTGCTGCGTATTCGGCTGTCTTATATAAGTAGACATAGAACTGTGGAGAACGGTGAAACGCTGGGGCCATCTCGTTATTCACACTGTCCCACAGATATCCGTTCTGGTTAATCAATGCCATCGTCTGCTGCTGTGGTTGAATATCGTAGAGCTGTTGAACAAAGGTTTTATGGTATAAATCATCCGAATCCAGACGGGCAATATAGAGTTGCTCCGAACCATTGGCAAACGCCAAAATGGCACGTACACTCTCCATATTGGTTCCAAAACGAATATTGGAAGGAAGCGGCTCCTGACCCGCCAGAATCTCCTGCATTAATTCCCCGGATTCCTTGGACAACTTCACCACTGTGAGGAAATCCTGATTCGTCTGCGCCTTCAGGCAATGCAATGTGAACGTGCGGAAGATGCCCATCCGACGCTCCAGCCATTCCCGCGTTAATCGCTGTGGGTCCATCCCGTAATTGTTAAAGTTAATCTCAATCACAACTTTCCTGGACATAACATGCCTCCTCATGAACGCTGCAAGTTCCGTTTACCGGATACAGACTGTTTTCATAGTTTTGATGCCGTCTTCCTACGAAAACCATCTTCTATCTATCTGATCGCTTTCAAGCCACATCTCGCTTGTGAATCCAGCACTCTATATCGTATGAAACGTTGATAGAAGCGGTACCGACAGATGTACTAACTTTCATATAAATAGATTGATATTCAACCGAAGATGGCGCCCTTTGGGTCGAACGTACATATCGTTACGGTAGTCGCAACATAGAATAGAACAGTTCAATTTTCAAAGGAGGCAACCCATCACATGAATTCGATCTATCTTGAAATGGAAGGTGTGCTTGATCAGCTCGAAGCGGCACTTCGGGAACACCGACCGCTGTCTCTTGTAAGAGTCGGTGATGGCGAGAATATCGTCATGTCTCAAGAAACCGTATGGCCCACGGAACAGGTACTTCAGGAGCGTTGGGCCAAGAAAGCCAACCTAGGGCAAAAGGGACTTCGTCTTCCCAACCCGAAACTACGGGATGAAGTCGCCGCTTCCTTGCAACGTGCCGATATCGTGGGCATTCTTCCTCGTGGTGACAGCACCATTAATGCTCCCGATTATCTCAAAAGACCCCTGACCGATATGGTATTTGCACACTTTGGCATCTCTCCTCCGATGACTTGTCATGCCTGTGTTAATCGGGAACTGGCGCAGAACCCGCGTTTCTGGCAGATGCTTGCAGGCAAGCGTGTGTTACTCGTTACTCGTGAGATTGAGGCTCTGCGTGTCATGCTCGAACGTGATCCGTATAATCTAAACATTGTGACTGCCCTGCCCTTTGACAGCTATGATCAAATGGATGAAACGCTGCATTGGATTCAGAATAATCAACATACCTTCGATGTCGCTCTCTTCTCCTGTGGCGTCAACGCGGTTATCCTTGCGGAGCGAACAGCTGCACTTGCAGGCAAAGTGGCCATTGACTTTGGCAAAGCCAACAACATCATTCTGAAAGGCCGTGCCAACTGATCCTGGACAGTTTCAAACTTTAGTTTCGTGATTTGTATTGAAACGTGCAGTTGCTTGTACGGCAAAAACCCCCGACTTCTTGAGCCGGGGGTTTCTTGCTGAGCGCTAGTCGAAACCTATCGTTGCATTGTCTTGCGTATCTGGGGTATGAAGCGAACTCTGCCGTCAACAGAAGTGATGACGAAGCACTCTGCCTGTTATATTTCGCCTTTCACTACTAACCGGTGGCTGCAATACCGTATAACATCTCCGGCCCGGTTCTTACTGCTGTGGACACCCCCGAGATGAACGAAGTATACACACTTTCCAATGCTGGTGGTGCAGACAGATCCTGAGCTGTGAACGAGTGGAATTCGGCACCTCCGTTCTGTCCAATCGTACCTTCAGCACGGTAGATGATATAGAAAGGATCATATAAAAAACCTCGCACAAGCTCCACAACAAAGGTATCTCCCAGTTCCCCCGTAACACCTACTGTCCCGTTCAACGTAATAATGGGATTCACCACACCCTGCGTCTGTAGACCAATGGTGCCAAAAGCTGTCGGGGAATCTGACAGTGACAAAGCGGGCTGTCCTACGGTTGCCGAGTTCATCGAAGTTCTCATATCGAGAAACACGCCCATGATAACACCTCCAATGCTATGGGATACCCTATCCTATGAATCTCACTACTCTTATGATTGGATGTATAGCAGATTGCATGAACCTATTTTTATTTGTCGACTGTTAATGGTATATTGAACTGCATAACGAAAATGAACGGATCGTATGCACACAAGCGGTACAGGCTGTTCAGAAGGAGATTACTATTCATGAATAAACGCAAACGTCCAACCAGCAAGACATCGGCCTCGGCCAAGGGGAAATCTTATACAGGTTCATCTTCAGCACGTTCCGGCAAGTCCAACTTCTCATCTGCCAAAACATCAGGTGCTTCCGCATCACGCAATACGGAGGAGAATAAGAAGCCAATAACCGCGAAATCATCGGGTGCACCCAAGAAAGCTGGAGGCAACAAACCCAAAAATGCCAGCGCATCCAAACGACCAGGCAATTCCTACTATCGCAAGCAGGAACCACCACGCCAGTACAAAGTGACCGAACCGGATGAACTGTTGAATTTCCTGTTGCAGCATTTGAAATCAGGACGGAACGCAGTGAAGTCCATTCTGGGTCGTGGACAGGTATCCGTGGATCAGAAGGTCGTAACCAAGTTTAATGAAGCGCTGACGCCAGGTCAGATTGTCTACATTCGAAAAGAAGGTGCAGTCGCTGCTCCATCCTTGACGGGTATTAACATTTTGCATGAAGACGATGATATCATTGTGATCCGCAAGGAAGCCGGACTATTGTCCATTGCCGCTGACAAGACAGATGACCTGACGGCTTATCGCCAACTGACAGAGCATGTGCGCCGCACCAATCCGCTCAATCGGATATTTGTTGTCCATCGTCTGGATCGGGATACATCGGGTGTGATGATGTTTGCCAAAAGTGAAGAGGTACAGCAGAAGCTGCAAAACAACTGGAAAGAAAATGTGCAAGACCGCGTTTACGTTGCCCTTGTTGAAGGTTCGGTAGCCAAAGAAGAAGGCACCATCTCTTCCTGGTTGAAGGAAACCAAAACGCTGAAAATGTACTCCAGCTCTCGTCCGAATGATGGACAACACGCCATTACACATTACAAACGTCTGAAGTCGAACCGTGAGTTCTCCCTGCTGGAAGTGCGTCTGGAGACAGGGCGTAAAAATCAGATTCGTGTGCATATGGAAGATCTCGGACATCCGATTGCTGGTGACAGAAAATATGGTGCACGCACAAGAGACCTTGGCCGTCTCGGACTTCATGCACGTATACTCTCGTTTATCCATCCCACAACGGAAGAGTTAATGTCATTCGAAACGGATATTCCAAAGCCATTCCTGTATCCGTTCCGTGCAGAAACTCCACCCGCGAAATAACCGCACCTCTAATGTGTGCATATATAGAAAATTCACTGATCGATTGATCATGCCTGAAAGGAGGAACGGACACTGAAAAACCTGTTAATTACCGGTTACCGCGCACATGAATTGCAGATTTTTGGACAGAAACATGAAGGTATTCCTTTTATCAAAAAAGCCATCTCCTCTCGTCTCACACCTCTTGTCGAGGATGGTCTGGAATGGGTGCTGACGCCGGGACAATACGGTGTGGACCTGTGGGCCTGCGAAGTGGTCATTGATCTGAAGAAGACGTATCCACATCTGAAGCTGTCGATCATCACTGCCTTTCAGAACCCGGAGGAGCAATGGAAAGAAGACAAGCAGGAGTATTACCGTTCCATCCTCTCGGGTGTGGACTATTACGGTGCGATTAGCAATCAACCTTATATCGGGCCGTGGCAGTTCACTGCACGGGATGACCTGTTGCTGCGTAAAAGCGACGGTCTTCTGCTCGTCTATGACGAAGATGCCGGTGAAGGCAGTCCCCGTTTTGTGAAGGAAAAAGCCGTGAAGAAACAGCAGAACGAGGACTATACAATCATCAGTGTCACTTCAGAGGATATTCAATCTGTAGCTGAGGATGAGCGCATGAACGATATTGCGGACTTCGACGATTCTTCATTCTGAAAAAATGTAGATCATCTGAAGTCCATTCATGCATAGCTGTGATCAGAGGAAAATCGTATTTCGAATGACGTACATATGTTTTTTTTCGAGGCAGGTTGGGTATAAGTAGTATTATAACTGCGATGATATGTCGTATGGGATAAGGGGAACTGCAACCATGACAATTACGCCAGAGCAGCGCATTCAACTGCATGGATTTAACAACCTGACCAAGTCGCTCAGCTTTAATATGTACGATATTTGTTATACCAAAACCAAAGACGAACGCGAAGCTTACATTGAATATATTGATGAACAGTATAACGCCGCCCGGTTGAGTAAAATTCTGAACAACGTCTCCGACATCATCGGAGCCCACGTGCTGAATGTCGCCCAGCAGGATTACGTGCCTCAAGGTGCGAGTGTTACGATGCTTGTCTCGGAAGGTCCAATCGTGGAGATCCCCGAAGAATCACTCGATGAATCTCCCGGCCCTCTGCCCGATAACGTTGTCATGCAGCTGGATAAAAGCCATATCACTGTGCACACCTACCCTGAATTTCATCCTAGTGAAGGTATCAGTACCTTCCGTGCGGACATTGATGTCTCCACCTGCGGTGAGATCTCACCGCTTAAGGCGCTGAATTATCTGATCCACTCATTTGATACGGACATTATGACGATGGATTACAGGGTGCGTGGTTTTACGCGGGATACGAGCGGACGCAAGCTGTTCATTGACCATGAGATCGGCTCGATTCAGAATTATATTCCGGATGAGATCAAGAGCAGCTTTGACATGATTGACGTGAACGTCTATCAGGAGAATATTTTTCACACCAAATGTAAATTGAGGGAATTTGATCTCGACAATTATCTGTTTGGGTACACCAAGGATAAGCTCAGCAAGAAGGAACAACAGGAGATTACGGAGTGGCTGAAGCTGGAGATGGACGAGATCTATTACGGCAAAAATATTAATCGTCCCTCTTAAAGAGGTTGTTCAACGCTGATCCATGAGGGCAAAATCTAAGACAAGATTTCATGAAGGCAGGGTTCTTCTTATCGGGGGACCTCCGGCATGTGCTTGTCTTTTTCTTTGTTATGTTGACAGTGTGCAACTTAATTTCTTATTATAGAAGTAACTGTACAATCTACAGTGAAGGAGACTGAGCCCGTGATCGAAACGAATACGACAAGACGTAACGAATCACTGTTACAAGCGCTTACTGCACAGCATAATGCCATTACCAACAACATAGCCAATGCAGACACGCCTAACTACAAAAAGAAAACGGTAGAGTTTCAGGAAGAGCTGAGACGTATCGTTGAAAATGGCAAAACAGATCAGCTCGCCATGAAGCGGACTCATGACAAACACTTTCCTATCAGTGATCCCAATTCTTCCATCGTACAGTACCGAATTGTCGAGAACAACGAAACAGCCATGAACAATAACAACAATAACGTTGACATTGACAAGGAAATGGCGAATCTTTCGGAGAATCAGCTCATGTATAACTACATGGTTGATCGGGTCAGTGGACATTACAAAAAAATGAAGAATTTATTGAATGATCTGAAATAATGAATGTACAAGCAGCCCGAAATGGCTGCTTTTTTTTGTTGTTTTTCCCTGAGTGTAGCTCGTTTGGTGCCATTTTTCGGTATCCTCTCCTGTTCGTAGTATAATGGGGAGAAACGATTGATTTCATATCGAACAAAAGAGGTGCAACATGTCTCCACGTCATTTAAATGGTTTTCAAGGTTCCAAAGTCAGATTAGCGGCCCCATGCCCGGAAGATTGCATGCGTCTCTCCCGCTTCACAGATGATTATGAATATTTGCGCAACATGGATACCGATATCGCGATCCCGTTAACGCCGGATGAAACGGGTTCTTCGTCTGTCCGCCGAGACAACGGATTTGAATTTGCATTACGTACACTGGAGGGTAACCGATTCATTGGGTTCACAGCCCTCTACCGAATTGAATGGAACAATCGGTCGGCTCGTCTGGCCATTGGTATCGGCGAAGAAAATGATCGAGGTAAAGGTTACGGAAGCGACGCTCTGGCTCTGATTCTTCGATATGGATTCCACGAATTGAACCTGAACCGGATTGCGCTGGAAGTCATTGAATACAATGAAGCCGCGAGACGTGCGTACCTAAAAGCCGGATTCCGGGAAGAGGGTCGCCAGCGTTCAGCAGTTTTGCGGGATGGCATGCATTACGACCTGATCTCAATGAGTATTCTTGCTGAAGAATGGTCCGCACAGGCTGGGCTTCCCTTGTCATTCCAGTCTACTCGTACTCCTGAATCTGGGGATATGGTAGCGGGTGGTTTTTCACAACCTAATGGGAACGAACAAGCTGCGCTGTCAATGTCGGAATTAAGTTCTGTTCCAAAAGGTGAATCTGAAATTTCACCTCGCATCGGCGTAGGTGCGGTCATCCTGAATGAACGGGGCGAAGTGCTTCTCGCCTGGCGGAATCGTCAGCCTGAACAGCACACTTGGAGTATTCCTGGCGGGAAAGTCGATCCCTATGAATCACTGGAAACTGCCGTCATCCGTGAAATCAAGGAGGAAGTGAATCTGGATATCGCCATTGACAGTCTGCTCTGCACGGCGGAGACGATCCAGCCACAACAGAAGGAACATTGGATATCCGTGCTCTATTCCACCAAGGTGATTGGCGGTCATGCTCGTAATCTGGAAGAAGGCGGAGCCATCGGTGAGATCGGTTGGTTCCCATTGAATGATCTGCCCTCTCCACTCGCTTGCTTTGCGGTACCGGGGCTGGAAGCTGTGAAGAAGCTGTATAACCAGAATTAAGCTTGGAGGTGCTTGCAAGTGTTGGAGATTCCTCTTCCTCGACCTGTACCCTTCATTCTGCATGAATCGAGTTCCCAATTCGATTGGAAAGGCAGCGGCTCGTTATCACTGAAAACATTCCGTAACGGAAAAACGCTCTATGAAGCTGGACGTGGTCACTTTGCAGTTAATAATGAGAACTATCTGCTTCTGAATGAGGGCCAGGAATATAGTCTTCACATTGATTCATCTACTCCAGTTGAATCCTTCTGTATCTTCTTCCCTCCCGGTTATGTGGAAGAGATCGGCCGGAATCTAATGACCAGTGATCTTCGGCTACTTGATGAGCCGTATAGTTATTCATCCTCAAACAAGATGGAATGGGTAGAACGTACATACGCGATGGATAATCGGCTTGGCGCAGCACTGAATCATTTGCGTAATTTCTACAGTCAAGACAGGCTGGATTCCTGGGCAATAGCGGAGCAGCTTCATCAGCTTGCTGTTCACATGCTGGATCTACATCGTAACGTTCAGCAAGAGATCAACGAACTGGATATGATCAGACGTTCAACCCGAGAAGAGTTGTACCGAAGAGTCTATATCGGGCATGAGTATATCTCCGCCTACTATGATCAGCCGTTAACGCTAGAACAGACAGCATCGGCTGCACAACTATCCGTGAATCATTTTCTACGCAGTTATAAAAAGTTGTTTGGTACTTCACCCCATCGTTATCTGACTGAATGTAGACTATTGGCTGCGAAGCGGCTTTTGCTATATTCGGACAGGTCTGTCACCACTATCTGTTATGATGTGGGTTTCGAAAGCCTCGGTTCGTTCAGTTCATTATTCACTAGACGCTTCCATAGCTCTCCTTCCCAGCTGCGGACAAAAAGGTGATTATGAAGAAGAACCTCTGAAGAGGAACATCTATAATTACATTATCTCATCAGATGGAGGTATTCCTTTATGAATCATGCAGAACAAATTAATCAACTATTTCAGGCTGCACAGTCTGGAGATGTGGCCAACCTGCACTTATTGCTCGCTTCTCACCCGGAACTCACCAATACTGAAAATCAGGATGGGTTAACTCCGCTGGGATATGCCTCTCATTATGGACAAGTAGAAGTAGTTCGTCTTCTTCTGGAGCATGGAGCGGATGTTAACGCCCTTTCTCATTCCAAGATTTCCTTTATTCCGTCCAATACTGCACTGCATGCCGCACTTGCCGGAGAACGTTCACCAGAAGTTATCCAACTTTTACTCGAACATGGGGCATCCACGAATATTCTGGACAGCGATGGACAATATGCGTTGCACTCGGCAGCATTTCATACGGATCAGATCGAACTTATCGAGATGTTACTTCAGCATGGAGCTGATCCAAACGCGCTAAACTCAGCAGGCCAGACCGCACTAGAGATTTCACTTGAAAGTGGTAACACGTCTACAGCTTCATGTCTGCGAGCAGCCGTTACAGCGCATCAGCAATAATGATTAGATAACGTGAGTAATACGCGAATAACCGTCAGGACTCTTTTTGGAGTACAAAGAGAAGGTCTGACGGTTATTTGTTGTTCGATTACATACCTCTATCGAGAGGCTATATAAGTTGAGCTAAAGAATATTTACACTTGCCACTCCGATGACAGAACAACCCTCCGATCGCTGTTATCCCCAGATTTTTTTAATTCACTTTTACAAAGGTGAAAATCTGGCGATAAAGGCGAAGTGTATGCTTCCGAAGGAGCTTTCTTTCAGAAAGCTTTTAGCTCCGCTTCTTCACGTTATTTCTGTCCTCTACGTTCTCATGTAAATACTTCGTTCAACCTCTATAGAAATCCCGATACATTATATTTTTTTAGAAAATAAGAACCGTTTGGAGCCTTACGCGGTCTAATACTCAACATATCCATGAAAGGAGGAGCCATGTGACCCCTACTCAGCTCACCATAGCCGCACAAAAAGGGGATGCCGAGGCTTTTGCAGCCTTAATGGAATTACATCAGAGCCAACTGTACCGTATCGCCTATGCCTACCTGCATAACGAAGGTGATGCGCTCGAAGCGATTCAGGAATCAACGTTCAGGGCGTTCCGTAAACTCAAAAAATTAAAGGAACCATCCTACTTCGGCACTTGGCTCATCCGCATTCTGCTCAACTACTGTGCGGACGAACGCAAACGCAAAAGTCGGTTCAGTCCCGTCACCGAGATTCATGAATCCAGCAGCTGGGATCGTCCTGCGGACCCCGATCTTGCTGCGGCCGTATCCACCCTTGACCGGGATTGCAAACAGATTATTATCCTGAGTTATTTCGAAGGTTTCTCCTTAACTGAAGTTGCCGATATTCTCGAAATCCCGACCGGAACCGTAAAATCCCGATTACATCGGGCACTCGGACAGCTCCGTGATCAACTTGAAACGAAGGGAGATGTATCCTCATGACGGATGAACAAAACTCATTCGACACATTGGAAGAACGTCTGAATGCTCGAAAGACGGAATACGAAACCATGCCTGTGCCCGATTCTGCCGCCTATCAGGCTGTGCAGTCCGGAATCCGCCAGGCTGCCCGTAAGCGAAAGTCCCGGCTGCGCTGGTACATGAGTTCCATCTCGGCAGCGGCCTTCATCCTGCTGTTTACCGGATGTATCCGTGTCTCTCCCGCTTTTGCATCCTTCGTGGAGCAATTGCCCGGAATGGAGGGCATTGTGAGTATGATTCGCCAGGACAAAGGATTAATGATGGCCATCGATAAGTCCCTCTTACAGCAGGTCGGTGTCACCGACGAGCATGATGGTACTTCCTTGACCGTTGAAGGCATTATCACAGACGAGTCACGTATGGTTATTTTTTACACGATGAAAGGTATGAAAGATCCTGAGAAATTCAACTATGACATTGATTTGCTGGATGAGAACGGTAAAGACCTTCCTGTTGCATTTAGTTACGCTTATCCAACGCCTTCTCCAGACGAGAATGTGTATGAGAATATGATAGACGTGATCTTCACGGATGGAACCTCTCCTCCTGAAGAGCTGAGCGTCGTGTTTAAGTCCAGAGATACAACGAGTGCAGAAAAGTGGAAAATAACGTTCCCGGTAGACAAGAATCTTACCAAAGGTATGAAAAAAGTTATTCCCGTCAATCAGACGTTAACGGTGGATGGGCAGCGTATTGATGTGAAACAGGCTACTCTGTATCCAACCCGTCTTGTACTTGATGTGAATTTTGATCCAAATAATACCAAAAAGGTATTTGGCCTCAGCGATCTTCAACTGGTCGACGAACAAGGTCGCGCGTGGAGAACAGATACCTCGACAGGTGGAGATGAACGCTCCATTTACTTCGAAAGCATGTACTTCTCCATACCGAAAAAGCTGACCTTGCAGGGATCTGGCTTCTCGGGATTGGATAAAAAGGATCTGGATCTTTCCCTTGATCTGAAGTCACGCCAGATTAAAGGTGGCCCTCCTGGATTGAAGATGCTTGGCAGCAAGGTTGAAGGCAAAAATCTAATTATCGACTTTTCTGTTGCTGGTAGTATGAACGGCGGGTACGTTCTAGCTTTCAATAATGTTACAGACAGTGCAGGGAAATCATATGAAGTTCCTGGCTCCAGTTGGAGTAGTGGAGAGGGAACGGATGACAGTCATACGATCGTTTCCTCTACTGTCGAAAATGGAGCCAAGATGCAGGGGAAAATCCAAATGCACATTTCCACCTATCCAATGAAAGTGAAGTCCCCATTCTCGTTGGATATTCCTGTGAATCCTTAATCTAAACTCAACAAGCTTTCAATAATCGGATTAATCTATATAATGGAAATATTCATGAAGATGAGCAATGTTCACAAGAAAGGGTGTTTCCACAATGAATAATCGTTCTATCCGTTATCCGCAACCGCTCGCGCAAGGGGACATGATCGGTGTGGCAGCCCCCTCCAGCGGTGTAGGCGAATCCCTATACCATTATCTTGAGGAGAGCAAACGCAATATGGAGCGCCTTGGTTTTGGCGTGCTGGAAAGCCCATCGCTCCGCCACAACACCAAATGTGTGAGTGCCTCCAAAGAGGAACGCTCCGAAGAGATGAATGAATTTTTCCACAATCCAAATATTCAAGCCATTATCCCTCCATGGGGCGGGGAATTTCTGATGGATATCCTCCCCCTGCTGGATTGGGAAGCTTTGAGAACATTACCGCCCAAATGGGTCATGGGATATTCGGATATAAGTACGTTCCTGTTCGCCTATACCCTGATCACCGGAACAGCATCCGCACATGGCACCAATTATGTTGATCTAAGATCAAATACCCTCGACCCCGTGACTGCGCGCTGGATTGATGTGTTACAGACCAAATACGGCGGACAGATCACACAATCGTCTTCTACACATTATCAATCGGCATGGAAACCGGAATCTCCTGGATTTAACCTGGATACACCTTCGCGCTGGAAACAGCTCGGCCACTCGGAAGATGCAGATACAGATGTGGTGTTCTCCGGTCGGCTGATCGGTGGCTGTATGGATACGATCACTAGTCTGATTGGTACGCCGTATGCACCCGTCCAATCGTATCTGGATCAGTACTGTGCAGATGAAGGAACGATCTGGTATCTGGAAAGCTGTGAAATGAATGCGGGGGATATCTACCGTCATCTGTGGCAGATGAAACAGGCTGGCTGGTTTGCAGGTGTAAAAGGTTTCATGTTTGGCCGACCTGCGGGTTATTCCGATACAGCGGATTTTAATTTCACCGATGCCCTATCCTCTGCACTTGGGGATCTGGATGTCCCTGTACTGTACGATGTGGATCTCGGCCATGTTCCACCCCAGCTCACCTTTGTGAATGGAGCATTAGGCAAAGTCGCTTATGAAAATGGACGCGGGAGCCTTGAGATGGCGTTTGTGTAATCACCTTTTATAGGCAAATGCATACCTTGAAGTAAGAACTTATTTTGAGGAAGGGTTGTGCATCATGTCTGAATCTACATCCACGCCATCCACGCGTGTCGTGTATCAAGCCAATCAACCGATGCTTCAATCCGTGCAAAATGTGCGGAATATGCTTCATCATACAGCTCGGCAGCATATAGGCAAGAAGGTACAAGTCCAGAATATCGATGGGCAAGTGTGGGAAGGTGTCGTCATCAGTGCAGACCGGGGTATTTTGTATCTCCAGGTTACCCCGATGCATGGATATCCTGAACCGCGCGCTTTGTTTGGACCAACCATTTTGCCGCTTGTGCTGTATGAATTGTTGGTTATCACACTGTTGATGTAGGTATTGCGCCTTTATATCCGAACCTGTTCCAAGATGCTTCGCTCCTGAGATCTTCAAGTCTTGGGAACGAGGCTTTTTTATCGTCTTGGCGATGGTGCGGTATGATTCCTTGCGAGCGTGTGAAATATGATACAATGGTGTCGCACCACCCCATATCTCATATGAAACGGAGCTTGATCCGGTTGGAATACATACGTCATGATTCATCACCCGTATCACAAGCCGAGACGGGTATGATCGGCAGCAATCCTACTGAACAATCACGCGTGATTGCAATCTGTCTGCTCGCAGGCAAAATCATGCTGCAAAGCGGTGGTGAAACCTACCGTGTGGAAGATACGATGAAACGTATGGCAGCTGCGCTGGGCTTACCCCATTCGCACAGTTACGTTGTTCCGACAGGCATCTTCTTCTCTGTTGATGCAACCGAACCTGCCAAGCTCATTCGTATCTCCGAGCGTACGACGGATCTGGACAAGGTGTCCGAGGTAAATGCGGTCTCCCGTCGCATCGGACAAGGTGAGCTATCCGCTCAGGAAGCCCATGATCTGTTGATACAGATCGAAGGAAAGCCCTCCTCCTATTCAACGGCTGTGCAGCTTACGGCCGCAGCGTTATCCAGTGGTTGTTTTACCATTATGTTTGGCGGGGGCTGGAGCGACTTTCTTCCGGCGTTAATCTGCGGGGGCATAGGTTATGCAGCCGTTATTGCCTTTCACAGGTTGGTGCGGGTCAAATTCTTTGCCGAGCTTACGGCATCCTTTGTCATTGGCTTACTCGCTTTTCTCCTGATCTATATGGGAGTGGGTCATGAACGGGACAAAATCATCATTGGTTCGGTTATGCCGCTGGTTCCGGGGCTGCTGATTACCAATGCTGTACGCGACCTGATGGCCGGACATCTCGTCTCCGGATTATCCAAGGGAGCCGAGGCATTTCTGACTGCTTTTGCTATAGGTACAGGCATTGCAGTTGTATTTTCACTTTTTATGTAAGACGGAGGAATGCAGGATATGCTCCATTTTATTGAACAAGCCTTGACCAGTTTTGTCGCCTCAGCCGCGTTTGGGATCATCTTCAACGCACCACGGCGCATGCTGCTCCACGGTGGATTTGTCGGCATGATCGGCTGGATTATCTATATCGTGCTTGAATATGCAGCGGATGCGGTTCCTGCTACACTTGCAGCGACCATAGCCGTAGGTGTCATCAGCCAGGTATTCTCTCGCATGTTTCGCGCACCAGTTATCATCTTTAGCGTCGCAGGCATCATCCCTCTGGTTCCTGGTGGACTGGCGTATAATGCGATGCGAAGTTTTGTGCAAAATGACTACAGTGCCGCCATGGAGATGGCCGCCAAGGCACTCATGTTATCCGGCGCTATTGCCGTAGGCCTTGTGTTATCCGAGGTATTAAACCAGATGATACGCCGAATTCCCGCCTCACTTCGGGCAAAATCATCATCGAAATAATCGTTCTTTTCACATATTCAGCACACGTAAGGCCCGTTAGCATACAGGATAAAATCTTGTATACCTACGGGCCTTACGTATCACTTTTTATAGAGCATTATAGAGCAGCAGATCAATCAATATTCTATTTACTTCACGAACGTATTCTTCACACGTACCGACTTTAGAAAATACGGGATAAAGATACAACATGTCAGAATGGATCGTATCGTCAAATTAAATGCTGATGTTGGATCGAGCACATGTTGCTCTCTCGGAATCTCAATTCGTGCGATCAAGATCCATGTCACGACTCCAATGAATACATTTGCAATGTACAGAATAATCATCATGCGCGGAAATTGCCTTTTTTTCTTATGCAGCAGTACGAAATTCACGATAACGAGCAATAGTAACATGACGCTGCTTATGACTCCGAACCAAAGGAGCGGGCGTATCCCTTCAGTATAAAGTTCCGAATCAACACCACGGACACCCTCCCATCTCACCGGATCCATAATGACATTTACCTGCGACATATCCGCAATAAGAAGCACCAGTGTGACCCACAGGCCAATCTGAATTAATATAAGCCATCCGCCTAATCCGGAGATGCCAGGCCGTTCCGGTCTGATACCACTTTTAGGCTGCAGCGAGCTTGTATCCAGTTCCGAGTCCCTATATTTATAGTTCATTTCAGCCTCCGTTTACGATAGATAAGACACATATTATACATTAGAAGCTATTTTCTGTGTTATCCAAAAGAAGGAAAGAACCATCGACTAAGGCCTCTCTCTTGCATTCTATTGGGTAGCACGTCTCATCACTGTTGCGAACAACTCCGCTGCAACACCACTTCCTGACTTCATATAATGTTTTGCATCCGTATGATCAAATCCCATCCAGACCGCCGCAGTCCAGCTGCTCGTATAGCCCACAAACCATAGATCCCGATTGGCCTCTCTTCCCACACCAGGTAATGCAGCCTGTGTTGTTCCCGTTTTCCCTGCTACCTTGTGCTGACCGAGTTGTGCCCGGCTTCCTGTTCCCTGACTGACTACATTTTGCAGCATTCTGGTCATGGCATTCGCCGTACTGGAGGACATTACCTGCTTATTTTCCGACTTATGAGCAAATATTGTCCGTCCTTGTGAATCTGTAATCTCGCGTATCAGATGGGCTGTATTCAATTTGCCATGATTCGCAAACACCGTATAGGCCTGCGCCATCTTCATTGGCGACACTCCCTGATGCACACCTCCCAAGGCAATTGAGAGGTTTAGATCTTCTTTCCCCAGTTCAATACCGAGTCGTGCCGCAAATTGATGTGCATCGTTCAGTCCTGTCTCATGAAGCAGCCATACGGCTGGGGCATTGATAGACTTTTGCAAGGCTTGGGACATGGCTATTGAACCACTGTAACGCCCACCGAGATTGGAAGGTTGATAGCTGCCATATTGCATGCGTTTATCCGGTAGTATGCTCTCTGGCTTGAACTTCCCCGACTCCAACGCAGGGCCATATGCAATAATCGGTTTAAAAGATGAACCTGGCTGCCTTGCATCCATAATCGCCCGGTTGATGCCCCCTTTTAAAGGATTACGTCCACCCATCATCGCTTTCACTTCACCGTTGTGCTGGTCGATAATAACCATACTTGCCTGGACCTGCTCGTCTTGGCGATCATCGGGGAATCGGGTAGCGTCTGCAAATGTTTCTTCCATCGCCAGTTGTGCCTGTTCGTCTAGCCCAGTTTGAATAACCCAACCTGCCGATTGAATCTCTGCTTCACTTTTACCTGTGAGCCGAGAAGCCTCCTGAATCACAGCATCCACGGCAGACACATATGCGGGCTCGCTCAAGCCCGGTGAAGTTGTTGCATTCAATACGGTTTCAGGCGGCGTGAAATCGACATCACGGGCTTGGAGCATCTGCTTTCGTGTAATTAGTCCCTGTTCATGCATTAGTCCAAGGATAACGGCACGTCTTTGTTTGGAAAGCTCAGGATAATCTACTGGATTGTATATGGATGGACCTTTGGGCATTCCAGCTAATGTAGCAATCTGCCATAGTTTCAATTGGTACATATCCTTAATTCCGAAATACCGCCAGGCTGCCGCTTTTACACCATACTGCTGGCGTCCCATGTAGATCTGATTCAGATACATTTCCAGAATTTCATCCTTGCTATACTTCTTCTCCAGGGCCATCGTAATCGATATCTCATTCACCTTTCGACTCAACGTTTTATCCCCATTCAAATACAGATTTCTTGCCAGTTGCTGCGTAATGGAGCTTCCTCCCTGACTCAGATTCATATGTATAATGTCTTGCACAATGGCCCTACCGAGTCCGATGAAATCCAGTCCATCATGGTTGTAGAAACGTCGATCTTCTGTAGCCAAAAAAGCCATCTTTAATAAAACTGGCATAGCGTTCAGTTCAGCATATTCGGAATACCCTTTGGTCTGCGTATGCAACCTCGAAATTTCGGTCCCCTCTGCATTCGTAATAATGGTTGAAGAGGCCACCTCCATGGCCTCTGGACGATTGCGAAGCATTTCTTCGCCATAAGTAATTAGATAGAGATAGAAAAGGGTCAATATCAAAACTACAACCACTGCGGCATCAAAAACGTAATACATCCATCGCTTGCTCACGTGTTTCAACATTCATGCTCCTTGTGTACCCGTTCAATTGAAACTTCGTGTTCCTGTCTATCTCGTTGTGTAATCTCCAGAGCATGATGAAGCAGCAATGTCTGTTCATACGCCAACTTGACCCAATGCTGAACTTCCACCTCGTCCTGGCACCGCCCTTGGATGATCTCATCCAGAGAAGATTGAATACCGTAGAGAGTAAGTTTTATCGGTAGGTCAACCTGTATAGAAATAGTTTGAGTATTCTCCTTGTCTTCTTCATTATGTTGCTGAAAGCCGGGTTGCTCATGCTGAATAGACGCTCCCTCTGCCTCTCTGCTCTCATGTTTCGGTTCTGATCTGCTCAGCCCTTCCTCATGCAGGAGAAACGTAATTACATTCAGATTGGCAGCAATTTGTCGTAGTTCACCACCACTGAGAACATCAATTCTTCCAGGATTGTGGCCCAATGCAAGTTCGGCTGTTCCGCGTGCAAGTTGACTGAGATCTTCCGCAATCTTCTGGGATCGAATCCAGAAAAAGATCGCAAACATGGCTCCTCCAATGAAGATAAAGAGCGGCTTTGTTCCGATATGGTTGATTCCCCAGTTCATCATACGCGTTATCCATGCTGCATCTGGAAGGATGTGATTGTGGGCAAACCGTAGCACGTGATAAACGACAAAAAGGAGCGCTGCGCTCAGTAACGCGCTTGCTCCTCCAATGTATATGTATCTTAGTCTTACTGTACTAAATTGAGACTTCATATTCGGTATCCTCCTCTATACAATAATATGGTAATAGAGGTAGAATACCGAATATTTCTTAATGAGATAGTGGCTAACTTCTTACCAAATTCTTAATTTTTATTCCTCTGAGTAATTACTTGGCGAAGCAGCGGTTACAGGGAAACGGGTAACAAAATCCGTTCTGCCATTTTCACTGTAAGCAACGATACTTCCTCGATGTAATTCAATCATCGATTTGGCAATCGCCAGGCCGAGACCGGTACCTCCCGTATCGCGGGAACGGGATTTATCTACCCGATAGAATCGATCAAATAGATGTGGCAGATCTTGTGCCGGAATCGGATCACCATAATTACTGATGCGGACTACAGCCTCTTTACCTTCAAGGGCCAGCCCAATCTCCATTCGTTTACCTTGCGAACCATACCGAATGGCATTGCTGAACAGATTCTCATATGCTCTTACAAGCTCCCCCGGAGCAGCCTGTATCCATAGTGGGTCTTGCCCGCCGATGATCTTGTAGGTCATGCCAGCATCCTCCAGCATGGGAGCAAACTCTTCAGCCAGCTGCATCAGAAACGAATTCAGGTTCAACGCTTGCAGAGATAACGGAAGGCTCCCGCCACTCACACGCGTATATTCGAACAAGTCATCAATTAACTTGCGAAGGGTCAAGGATTTCTCATAGGCAATGCTAACGTAATAGCGCATCTCAATCTCATCTTGGTAGCGATCCTTCTCGATGTACTCCAGAAATCCCAGAATAGAAGTGAGTGGTGTCCTCAGATCATGTGATATCCCCGTAATCAGATCGTTTTTGGCAGCAACTGCATTACGCTCTTCCTGAAGCGATAACTGCAATTGTTCAGCCATCTGATTAATGCTTGCAGCAACCACTCCGAATTCATCCGAGGTTTTCACTTCGATGCGATGGGATAACTCTCCTTTGGCAACCTCCTGAATCCCCGCCGTAATTTCATCCAGGACCCGCATCACCTTGCGTGAGAACAGGAAAAAAAACAGCACAAAACCAAGCACGCCTACCACAATCATCAAAGGCACCGAACCGATATTATTCACCAACCACATGATCCCTTGGGCTGGAATGGAATAATCCGGATACGTCTGAGCTTCCAGGATGGTCTGCCCCACCTTACTACCCCCGTACAAAATAACTGCAGTTAATATACCGCTCAGCAGAAATGCATAGATAAATTTCCATCGGACTGTATTAATCAACTTTGAATTCATAGTAGGAACTCCCTGAATGTGTTCATGTTACACGACATCCTGTGAATGTACATGTTTATTGCGGTTTGATCATCTTATAACCAACACCCCATACGGTCTGAATAAACTTGGGGTGTTTGCTGTCGAGTTCAATCTTCTCACGAATCTTGCGAATATGTACCATGACTGTATTATTCGACTCCATGAATTCTTCTTTCCAGACTTGACGATAGATCTGTTCCATACTAAGTACTGAACCTTGGTGACGAGCCAGTAATTCAAGAACAGCAAATTCACGCGGAGTCAGACGAACCGGCTGCTCATCCACCCAAACTTCATGTGTATCGGTATTTATGACCAGATCATCAATAACCCACTCGTGCTCTTTGTTCTCCCGACCTTCATTGAAGGTATGATACCTGCGCAGCTGGGATTTCGCCCGTGCGACAAGTTCAAGCGGGTTAAACGGCTTGGTCACATAATCATCGGCACCGATGCTTAGCCCTGTGATTTTATCCATATCCATACTTTTGGCGGACAGCATAATAATCGGCATTTTCTGCGCTTCCCGAATTTTCATACAAGCTTCGATTCCGTCCATATTTGGCATCATGACATCCAGAATAATGAGATCGATCGACTCTTTTTTCAATTGTTCCAGTGCTTCAAGCCCATCATTCGCGGTGAGAATCCGATAACCCTCGTTGCCAAAATAAATTTCCATCAGTTTAATAATCTCCTGCTCATCATCCACAAGCAGAATGGTTGCTGGCTGTGCCACGGCATTATTCCTTTCCCTTCCATAATTCCTTACCTGTTCAAAGTATACCACCGAGGGATGAAACTGCGAAAATCATCGTGATCTTCACGGACACGCTCGATCTTGGCCATCATCTCAAGCGTCTCTTCAGGCTTCACCTGCTGAATCCACACTACAGAAGACACCAGCGCCATAGCCGTATACAGTGAATACAATCTCCAGAATAACTCATCCGGTTCATTGCCATCGAAATAGCCTTGAATTTGACCTATGGAATATGGAATACTGATCTCCGAAGCAAACAAACCCAGCTTCAAAAATTCATGAATGGGATCACCTTGATCATAACGATTAAAATCAATCACTCCTACGAGTTTATCCTGCTTAACGACAAGATTGCTCGGGTGAAAGTCATCATGCTGAAATCCATCTGGACGATTTTTCATCCAACCGAGATGGTCTGCAATAAACGTTAGAATAACATGATCCTCTTTCATCACAATAGCGCACTGTCTATAGCGCCCCACGTAACGTTGATGCTTGGTGCTCTTGCGTATGTACCATGATTCGGTCTGTTCCTCCATCGGCAACTGGTGAATCAGCTGTAGCTGCGCTCCTGCTTCGAAGCCAACCGCCCACTGCTGCTGTTCATTCAGCTGAGGCAATCTCTCAGAAGCATCTTCTCCTTCAATGTAGCTAAAAATCATATAACCATGCTTCTCATCCAATCTACCTGTGCCCAACGTTGCTGGACACAGTACGCCTAATTGTTGCATGCTTTGCAAATATTGATATTCCCTTTGCTTCATCCATTCCTCAGCAATATCATACACCCTCACCAGCACATGGCCTTGACCAGGGATAAACATTTTGAATTTAGTATCTGCTGAATAACCCTTCATAACAGGTTCAATCCGCGTGGCCTGACCAAGTTCAGGAATCTGTTTTAACCTGTCAATCAACGTATTGTCCATCGATGCATTCCATGTATCGTGTTGTTCCACGTCCCGAATCCTCCGTTATTTCACGTATGGCGTGTAGTATCGTCGGTCTATTCCCACTTTAACCCATGATATTTCCTATAACATGCTTATATGTATTCTATCCGTTTCTATTTAAAAAGTACTGATTCGGGTTCTTTGCCCGTCAGGGTCAGCATCGTATACAATTGTCCCCTGTGATGATACACATGTCCCATAATCTCAAGCAGCCACTCCAGCCGACTATAGGAAGCTCCCCAGTACGAATCCGTCACATGTAATAACTCTTCCGTGTTAAACTGCCTGTACCGTTGGTATAGATACATCTGGTTATCAATCAGAGCCTGCTTGATCTCACCGAGCGAATGCACCTGATTCTCTGCATAGAATTGAGCCATCTCTTCCTCCGATGCACCTTCGGAAATATAAACATCCGCTCGGCAGATCACAGACAGATGGGCTAATAATTCTCCAACAGGTCGTTTACCTTCAATTGGAGTCAAAGCCAAGTCTTCTTCCGACAGCTGATCACATATATCGATTAAAGATGTTACAGCCACGTCAATATGTTTAAACGCAGATTGAATCAACAGTTACACTTCCTTTTTATCCCATTATACAGAACATATGATCGGTTATCAACCAAGATATCCCTCCTTAATATATACCCCAAATCTATATAAATTGAACAAAACATTTACACAAAACGGAGAAGACAGAAAGGACCTGAAGAAGCGGAGCTACAAGCTTTCTGCAAGAAAGCTACATCGGAAGCATACGCTATCCCCGGATTTCCCCTTTATAAGAGGAATCAAAAAATCTGGGGATAACAGCGATCGGAAGGTTGTTCTGTCATCGGAGTGTGCAGTGTAAATATTCTTTAGTTCAATTTATATAACAATCTACGAACAAAAAAAGTCCTTCCTCCTTCATATAGACGGGATTCAGGACATTTTGTTGCCTATTTGTTTTCAAATCTTTGCTCAACTTGAGTATAACGAACAATACGTTTGCTCGAATCGTCCAGCCTCCAAGTCAGACTTGCGAATGAAAAATTGCAGTTCCCCGCAATCCCACCATTGGAAACCAATAGCATCATGTGTATCTATCTTCAACAGCAGTAGCGTATCGGATAGTTCCTGCCATGTCCGATCCTCATCACCGCCGTAATGTTTGGTCAGCTTCTTCTCACACTCCTGCTCATTATAATCGTACTCTTCTCCCAGTGCGATCTGTAACAAGGCACGATGCTCGGCATCCGGATGCTGCCCGTCAGGATATCCAAACATACCACCCCAATTCAGCGTACTTGGATGATTCCAACTCGACTCGAATTCAAGGTAACGGTCATACAGACTCACTTCCGCTTCGGCCTCATCGGTCTCAAGCAGAGAAGGCGAGAGCTCATTCAGCGCGTTGGCGTCAATATATGCATATGTAGGAAACTCAAGATTAGGCAGCACAGTCACCGAATGTGCAACAAACGGGGCTCCATCCAACGCGGTATCACCTTCAGGCTCTCGCCTTAACAGGTTATGAGAACTCGGCTCAAAAATCACACGATGTTCAATGGGACAAGCAGATTCATCCGTGCCAATGAAAAAGTATAACATTCCACGTTCAGGCAAAGTCCCGCGCCCATCATTCGGCGTATATGGCGACAAATCCACCAGGTTCAGTTGGGCCAGGAAAGTCATTGGAACTCCTTCTTGTGTTACGGGCCATTCCATGCGACTTGGCAAATCCGGATGTCCACCCACACGTGAGTTTCCTGTTCTGCGATATTCGTCCAGTGTGGATACATCGAGGCGAATTCCCCAGCGGCTTGAGGACAACAGCAGATCGGCAGCAACTCCCAAACCATATTCCTCAAGTGTTTTACGGGCTTTTCTGGTCAGACGTTCACATTGTTCTGGCTTAATCATATAGATCCTCCCCTTTTGACAATACACCTATGCTGAGACATATTCAGGTTCACACCTGTATATTCTTCCGCCCGGACGTCTTTCCCTGCTTCTAGCAAAAAAAGAGACTGACATCCCCTGTCAGTCTACTTCTTCATCCTATATTCCATTTAACGATTTGGATCAGAAGACTTTTCCTGGTAAGCACGCATATGCTCCTCACCGTCCAGGAATTCATGGGCCTGATGGGCTGCCATCACACCATGATAGCTGATATCCAGACCTAGATCTTCCTCTTCCTCTGTCGAACGTACAGGCACAATTTTGCCAATCAACTTTAACCCGATCCAGGTCATGGCGAATCCCCAGATGACCAAGGCTGTAAGGCCAAGTGCCTGAACACCCAGTAACCTCCAGCCGCCGCCCATAAATAATCCACCATCCGTGGCAAACAGACCTACAGCAATCGTGCCCCACATTCCTGATGCGGCATGCACCGGGAAAGCACCAACCGGATCATCAATCTGTCGACGGTCCAGCCAGTTAGTGGCAGCCATCATCAACAAGCCGGACACTGCCCCAATAAATATCGCTGCTACATCACCAACAAAAGCACAGCCTGCCGTAATACCGACCAGTCCAGCAAGCGAACCGTTAATGACCGAGGGTGCATCTGAACGATTGAAGCGGAATAACGTATACAGCAACGTAACCGCACCACCCGAAGCCGCAGATAACATCGTGACAATCGCAATGTGACCAATTCTTACATCCGTCGCGCTGAGTGTACTACCAGCATTAAAGCCAAACCAACCGAACCATAACAGAAATGCACCTACAGATGCCAGTGGCAGATTGCTTGGGAGTGCAATGGCACTTACGCCAAGTGGCGTGTACTTCCCTTTACGTGGGCCAATGATAATCGCAGCAGCCAGTGCTGAGAATCCGCCGAGTGCATGGATGACAGCCGAACCGGCAAAGTCCTGCATCCCCAGCTGACTAAGCCAGCCGCCGCCCCATGCCCAGTGTCCACCAATTGGATAGATGATGGCCGTCATCAATATGATATACAAAAGATAAGCACGGAAGTTGATCCGCTCGGCTACCGCTCCCGAAACGATGGAAATAACGGCAATGGTAAAGGCCGCCTGGAACAACCAGAATGTCTCCAGAGATACCGGCACGTCCAGGTGAGACAAATCCCCATTCAGGAAAAATCCCGTTACTCCCGCAAAACCGCCTACGTCCGAACCATACATCAGTCCAAAACCGATGGCATAGAACAGCAACGTTCCAATCGTAATGTCAGCAAATACCTTCATAATAATGTTCACACTATTTTTATAACGCACAAAGCCAGCCTCGAGCAGGGCGAATCCACCCTCCATCAATAAAATCATCGCTGCACTCAGTACGACCCAGACCGTATCAATCCCGGTGCTTAACGTCTCCAAAGTCATGCTTGTACATCCTCCGTTTCACTAAGCTGTCTGAGCTCACGGATTGTATCGGGCGCAAGCTCAATCTCGTCCCGCTCAATGCTGTCCGGATGCTTAATTCGTTCTGAGATCTGATCTAATTCACGTATGCGTCTGCGAATCTGTTCCATCTTGCGAAAACGTTCCTTCACCTGCACCATATACTCCACCGCCTGATGATGGGATGCGGGGCGGCCCGCGAACCATTTGCGTACGGGCGACAACGATTGATAAGCGATCTCTTCCGCTCGACGCTTTTGTTCGAACTGTTCGATCTTCTGCTTGAGCGTTTGGATCTCATTTTCTTTTTTGACCTTCAGCCGTTCGATAAGGTACAATAAATCGGACGATGATATTTGCAATGCTGTATGGTGATACACCTCGTCGATTACTAACATATCATGTCAGGACTCCTTACATATCAAGTTACTTGTACCGATTATAGTTTGCCGGGGTCAGCCCGTCAATCTTTTTTTGGACTTGGGATGGATTAAAATGAACCGTTCATGGAGAACGGCTTTTTTTATTTGCCACGAATTACATCTAACAAAGGATAATGTTGCCCAGGTTCGCATTCACTCTTTCCATTCTCAATGCTTATAGAATAAGCATCCACATTTGGGGTAATGAACATACACAGACTACCCGCATCATAGAACCTGTATATAAGGAGAGGATTCCACAATGTTTACTCGTAATGACAATATACGCAACCAAATCTGGGAAGCAGTCTCTGGACTCGAAGAAGAACAATTGAACCGAAAACCTTCACCCGAGCAATGGAGTATTATGCAAGTACTACGACATCTGAATCTGATGGAAAATGTTATTGGAAAACAAGCCCGCCTGGCCCTCGAGAAGGAACAGACGGTGTCTGTGGACAAAAAACCATATGAATTATCGTTGGACCGTAGCCGCTCCGTCGAGGCACCACCCCATCTTCAGCCTCCAGCAGCGCCTGAAGCACTTGCAGACGTACGCAGTGATCTGGACGAATCTCACCAAGCGTTAAACAACTTTGCATTGGATCATGATCCTGACCTGTTGCGTAGCAAGTCCTTTCCTCATCCCGTATTTGGTGAGATGGATCTTACCCAATGGATTGACTTTACAAGTTATCATGAGGAACGTCATCTGGGACAGATTCAAGAGATTAAAAAGCAGCTTGGCGTGTAAGCACAACCTACACTTTCACATAGCATAGAATATAGTCGAACGACAAAAAAACCTCCAATCCTATTAATTTAGGTTGGAGGTTTTCAGTGTTCTTATGTTACGAATAAGAACGACACTTATATTTTTTTGCCCAAAATCGCCAGATCTCTATTCACACCATCCAACACGGCCACTTCGGGATAATATCCCCACTGTTCAAAACCATGCTTGCGCAATAACCCCAGACTCGGTTCGTTATGCCCGAAGACAAATCCAAGAATGGTCTTAATTCCAAGTGCAGGACATGCTGCAAATACCGTTTCGAGCAAACGTCCACCAGCCCCAATTCCGCGGCATTGCTGATCCACGTATACACTGACTTCCACCGTTCCATTATACGCAGGACGTCCATAGAACGAGCTGAGACTCGCCCAAGCTACCACCTGTCCTGCCTGCTTCATCACCCAAAGCGGACGATGTTCCCGTGTATGTTCCTCGAACCAAGGCAAACGTTGCTCCACCGTCACTGGCTCCAAATCCGCTGTTGCCATACGGCCCTCAATAGTAGAATTATAAATCTCCACAATCCTCGGCAAGTCCTCCAGGCGCGCATATTCAATCTGCACATCTTCCAGTTTCATCGCTATTCCTCCATCATTCCAGATCAAACCTCTAATTATAGAAGATATTATAACGGAGAAGAGAAGTCTTCGTCATCCCTAACATTCTGACAGAGAAATCTGTAAATGTTTAAGTAAACATTTACACGACAACGGAGAGGAGAGGAGAGGACAGAACCAATCAGAAGAAGCGAAGCTAAAAGCTTTCTGCAAGAAAGCTACTTCGGAAGCATACACTGCGCCTTTATCCCCGGATTTGCCCCTTTATATAAGGGAATCAATAAAATCTGGGGATAACAGCGATCGGAAGATGGTTCTGACCGCGTAGTAGTCCAGTGTAAATTCAATGCTTTAACTTATATATAGCATTACTCTGGAAGTCCCTGAATTGTGTTCCCACGAGTGAACTGCTGACTCTGGTCTGCCCAACGAATGTTAATTGAGCGAGATGTGAACAGATCCGGGCCATCCGATACCTGGAAATGCAGATGAGCTTCACTGGAATTTCCCGAATTACCAAGCTCACCGATAGGGTCTCCCTGCTTGAGCTTATCTCCTTTTTTGACCGAAACACTGCCTTCCTTGATGTGTCCTGTGATGCTGTATTCACTGTTGCCATGGTCGATCACCACATAGTTACCGGCCGGTTCTTCCGGATTCATGACACCCGGCACATTGTCCGGTATATCGTTCTTGATCTCGACGACAGTACCATCGGCAGCTGCATAAAGTGGTTCACCAAAAGCATAGTAGTTTTCGTTTGCCGTTGCATCACCTTGATAACTGGATTGTTCTTTGGTCCGAACGATATCCAGTGCATAACGCTGCGTTTCGTGCTCATAATGATAGTTTGACAAGGCATCATTGCCTCCCCAGAATACGTACCATTCCCCCTTCATCGGCAATTGAAATTCCGTTTTGGTGAATTTGGCATCCGTGTCCTCATGAGCTTGTAGCGGTTGGATCGAGAGACCTTCAATTTGATTTTCTTCGGAAAAATAGGCTCGAATTCCTTTCGTCCCAGTCTGATCCTTCCAGGCCACCTCAGATATTTGATTCATTTTGGCGTCTACCACTTGCTCCCATGATTCAACACCCTCCAAAAAAGGATCGGCCGTCGTTTTGAACTGTTCAAGCGTTAACGTCCCCTTCAATTCGGGAGAGAATTGATTATAGATTGCATCCTTTGAACCGTTCATCAGCGTATCTATGAAATTGTCCGGTGTAACCACCGCGCTCACCCCTGAACTTGAGTTTTGCTCCTCATTGGGGTTCTCGTTCGCTTCATTATTGGACGCCTGTTCTGCTGACTGCTGCTCTGCCTGGTCGGAAGTAATGGAGTTACTGTTGCCGCAAGCAGACAATATCACGCAAGCTCCAAGGGTAATCGCAAGCACCTTCCAGCCTTTTCTATTCTGTAATTTCGAATGTGTATTTTGTTCTGATTTCAGATGACCTTCTCTGTTCATTCTCAACATCCCTTCAGTTAATCGTTATACTTTCCAGTTAAGTGTACAGAATGAGTCTTATCCTTCGTCTAACCCCATCTTACATGTAGTTAAACTTGCAACGCCCTCTAACGCTGTATAATTAAGATTCCGTTAAGATAGCTCATACGTTATACAGCCTTCTTGGATGGTATGATTAGCAATACACACAACGGAAGGATCAGGAGGTCATTTTTAAACTATGGATAACGTCTCATTACTGCTTGTGGATGATGAACAGGCTATTCTGCATATGCTCAAAACCGTTCTGCTCAAAGAGCAGTTTCTCGATATTGATACCGTTACAACAGGCGAAGCTGCCATCGAGGCATGTAACAACAAGACGTATCATTGCATCGTGCTCGACATCATGCTTCCTGGCAAAAGTGGACTGGAAATCTGTCCTTTTCTACGGCAGGTCACCGATGCGCCCATCCTGTTTCTAACGGCCAAAACAACCGATTATGACAAATTAACCGGATTCGCCGTTGGTGGCGACGATTATGTCGCCAAACCCTTTAATCCGCTGGAAGTCGTTGCTCGAATTAAATCATTACTGAAGCGTTATTTACCATCTAAAAGCGTAGCGATCTCGGATCATGTCCCATCTAACGTAAATACGTCATCTCCCAGCACATCGGAAGGCGTGTACGACTTTGGACGGTTTCAAGTGCTGGAGTGGGCTGGTGAACTTCGTGTTGAAGGTGAGTCCGTATCTTGTCCGGCACTTGTGTTCCAACTGTTACTCTTTTTCTGTAAACATCCCAATCGAATTTTCACCAAATCAGATCTATATGAACGGGTCTGGGGCTCGGAAGCCATTAGTGATGACAATACTGTGATGGTTCATATTCACCGCATTCGGGAGCGCATTGAAGCCGATCCTTCCAATCCGGTGTTTCTTGTTAACGTCCGGGGTCTGGGGTACAAACTGATTCAGCCGGAACATGTGTCACGCCCATGAGTATTCGTCGCAGGTTAATGACCCGGTTTATCGGGATGCTTGCCGGTGCAGTCGTTCTTATCATCCTGCTTGGTTCTGTAGCCACTTACTGGGTCGTGCAAAAGGTAAATGAAGTGAATCTGATCGATGATTTTGCTCTTAACGGTCTGGAACAATTGATTAGTACAGCAGAGATCCTGCCGGATAATACCATCCGTTATGACCCTGAATTGCTAAAGCAAGTGGATAAAAATCAAGGCTGGCTCCAAGTTCTTGACGAACAAGGCAACGCCATTGATGAATATCACACACCCGCCGATGTTCCTACTCACTATAAACCGGGGGAATTGATTGCATACTGGGAAAGCCAGAAGCCGTTCCCTTATCAGATCGCCATGCTGATCCGGGAGAAGAACGGAAAGGATTTTACCTTGTTATATGGTGAGCGCAACCCGGCCAAGTCCTTAATGAATAACATTCGTTCAGATCTTGCTTTTACCAACGGGAAGCTTAATCTTCAGCCCAACCAACAGGAGGCCCTTCGTACTGCCAATGCTTATCTTCAAATATTGGACCCGTCAGGACGTGAAATTTCCTCCTTCAACAAACCAGCCATGGGCGTACCGACCGAATACACCATTCAGGAACTCGTTCTGCAAGTTCGCTATCCGAGTCGATCTGGCCTGTCTGTTGCAACGTGGTACGACGAACAGAGTGAAACCACTTGGCTGATTAGCATCCCTGTTGATCCGGCGTTGAACAGTGATCAGAACCCCTACAATTTTATTCTGGAACCGGCATTGGTTGTATTGATTGTATCCATCATCATGCTGCTCATTTTGCTTGCCTTCTGGTATGCCAACCGATTCGGTTCACCCATGCTGCATATGCTCCAATGGTTACAGCGTCTGGAACGAGGACATTACGAGGAACCTACCGGAGCCTTTGGAGTGCCTCGCAGTCAGCGTCGTAACGGAAAGTGGAAGCGAAAATACAACGTGTATGCTGAAGTGCTTCGCTCCATGCAGGCCCTGTCTCATACTTTGAAGCAAGATGAAGAACTTCGGAAACAGACCGATTCTCTGCGGGAGGAGTGGATTGCTGGCATAACACATGACCTGAAGACCCCCCTCTCCTCCATTCAGGGATATGCTCATATGCTTGAGGCGGATAAGTATAGCTGGACCGCGGAGGAAGTCAGGGAATTCGCAGGCATAATGCTCGATAAGTCCATGTATATGGACAGGCTTGTCAACGACCTTGCCATGACCTATCGATTACGCAGTGGTGGATATCAACCTGTGGTGGAAGAGACTGACGTAAATACGTTACTCCGTGATCTGATCCAGCGCGCAGAACGGAATCCGGCATATGGGGAAGGTCGCATCCTATTTCAACCTTCCGAAGTGCCTGTGTATGGACTTGTCCATATTCCGTCGTTTGAACGAATTGTGGATAATCTGACCGCCAATGCCCTTCTTCATAATCCGCCCGAGTCCATCCTGGTTGTCAGTGTGCATTCTGGTAAGCAATCAGATGAATTCAGCATTCAGTTTGCCGATAATGGAAGAGGCATGGACTCCGAGATGGTATGGAAGTTATTTGAACGATACTATCGCGGTACAGATACAGGTACATCGGACGTTGGATCAGGGCTGGGCATGGCGGTAACCAAAGGTTTGATCGAAGCCATGAATGGTCGTATTGAGGTACAGTCCACCCCTGGTGAAGGAACGATCATTCGCTTAATATGGGATGGGCCGTCCGAAACCAATTAAAATGTTCCGCTTGACCTTTCCATTTTCAGTCTATATAATCGACACTCAATAACACCTGTTCCAATATATTAATATTGAATGCAACACATTTCAGAATAATTTGAATGAGTTGATCTAACATATTTGGCGATGACCAGAGACATGATTTCGTTTGCGTGCTGCCCAGAGAGAGAGGGGATTGGTGAAACCTTCTTCAGCGAACGGACCGGAATTACCCCTCTGCAGCCGTGACCTCGAACCTCAGCATTTCGAACTTCCCTCGGATGTTTGGCTTGCTGCCAGTAGAGTTCACCGCCTGATCCCCGATAACGGATTCCAATGAGGGTTATGATGTTTTCTGTTCCGGCGGCTGGCCGAGAGCAGGGTGCACCATAACCAAAATTAGGGTGGAACCACGAGCCAAGCGCACTCGTCCCTTTTCCGGGACGGGTGTTTTTTGCGCTTTCATTTTAAGAAATGGAGAGTGGTTCACATGAGCAAACAAGAAAACAGTAACTCAGTAAGCAACAAATCAGGTAACGAAATAAACAACCAAGCAAATGATCTTCAACCATCCAGTCATTCCATTGAGGTCCGTCTGCAAGGTGGCGCGATACGTTCTTACGAAGCAGGCATCACTGTAGGTGCGGTTGCCTCATCTATCAGCACAAGTCTTGGGAAACAGGCTATCGGCGGTATTGTAGATGGTCAAAATGTCGATCTCGATTGGGTGCTCCAGCAAGATTGCGAACTTGTTATCGTTACTTTAGAAAGTGCGGAAGGTCTGTATCGTTATCGTCACAGCGCAGCACATGTGCTCGCACAGGCACTCAAACGCATCTACGGTGCAGAACAAGTGAAACTGGGTATCGGCCCAGTCATTGAAGATGGATTCTATTACGATGTTGATCTGGAGCATGCCTTGTCCATCAGTGATTTGGTTGCCATCGAGCAGGAAATGAACAAAATCATTCAGGAGAATCATAAGATCAGTCGCCGGGTCGTTAACCGCAAGGAAGCCCTCCGTATCTTCGGAGAGATCCAGGACCCCTACAAGCTTGAACTCATTCAGGATTTGCCAGAGGACGCCGAACTTTCAATCTATGATCAAGGGGAGTTCTTCGATCTGTGTCGCGGTCCCCATCTTCCATCCACTGGTCGGATCAAAGCGTTCAAGCTGTTGAATGTAGCTGGTGCGTACTGGCGGGGGAACTCGGATAATAAGATGTTGCAACGCATCTACGGCACTGCTTTCCCGAACAAAGCCCAACTGGATGAACATCTGCACATGCTCGAAGAAGCAAAGAAACGGGATCATCGTAAACTTGGCAAAGAACTTGAACTGTTCATGTTCTCCGAAGAAGCGCCCGGCATGCCCTTCTATCTGCCCAAAGGTATGACTGTTCGCACTGAACTGGAGCAGTTCTCCCGTGAGTTGCAATTGCAGGAAGGGTATCAGGAAGTTCGGACTCCTCTCATGATGAACAATCGTCTGTGGGAGCAATCCGGTCACTGGGAGCATTACAAGGACAATATGTATTTCTCAGAAGTGGACGATGCCACTTTTGCACTGAAACCGATGAACTGTCCTGGGCATATGCTGATCTTCAAAAATACACTTCATTCCTATCGCGAATTACCAATTCGCATGATGGAATTTGGTCAGGTTCACCGTCATGAATTCTCAGGTGCCCTGAACGGCATGATGCGTGTGCGGACATTCTGCCAGGATGATGCCCATCTCTACGTCATGCCAGAGCAGATCGAGGACGAGATCAATCAGGCGATCTCACTGATCGGACGTATGTACGATATCTTTGGATTCGAATATAAGATTGAATTGTCCACTCGTCCAGAAGATTCCATGGGATCTGAGGAACTGTGGGATCAAGCGGAACGCGCATTGCAAAATGTACTAGATCGTCGGGGCGTGGAGTATCGCATTAACGAAGGGGACGGTGCCTTTTATGGACCGAAAATTGACTTTCATATCCTCGATGCGCTGAAGCGCAGCTGGCAGTGCGGAACAATCCAGCTTGATTTTCAAATGCCGGAGAAATTCGACCTCACTTACATTGGCGAGGATAGCCTGAAACACCGTCCGGTCGTGATCCATCGTGCCATCTATGGTTCGATCGATCGTTTCATCGGCATCCTGACTGAGCACTATGCAGGAGCGTTCCCACTCTGGCTCGCACCTGTACAAGTGAAGCTCCTACCTGTGTCAGATCATTATGCAGACTATGCACTCCAAGTACAGAGCCAACTCCGTGCTGCGGGCATTCGGGTAGAAACAGATCTGCGCAGCGAGAAGCTCGGGTACAAAATCCGTGAATCCCAGATGGAAAAAGTGCCTTATTCGCTCGTGCTTGGTGAGAATGAGAAAAATGCCTCATCCGCCTCTGTCCGTGCATACGGTCAGGGAGATCAAGGCATCCAACGTATTGAAGCTGTTATTGAAATGATCCAACAAGCTGTGAAGGCAAAAGTATAAAATATGTAACGACTCTATTCATGAGTCACTCATCAGCTTGTGCTGAATTACAACTTCTCGTCATCTCTTAGCCCCACCTGTTCTTCGCTCCACGTCCAGAAACGCTCAGCTGAAGCATCGTCAACGGCATGTGCCTTCAGCTGCTGCTCTTTCTGTTGATAGAAGTAACGACCGGTGATGCCGACGACTTCAGGGCTTGTGGCCAGATAAACAGCCGTTCGCGCCCCTTCTTCAGGGGACAGAAAGAATGGAAGTTTACCTGCAAACGCCATAATGCGTGTGCCAAATCCGGTATTGCGATCTACGCCAATACTCGTTCCCACCGCACCAGGGTGTAGACAGTTCACTGTGACAGACGTACCTGACAGTTTGCGAGCCAGTGCACGAGTGAACAGCACGTTCGCCAATTTGGATTGGGCATAACTTTTGATCGGATTATAACCTTTGTGCAGATGTGGATCTTCGAAGTGGATTTTGCCGGCCTTGTAGGCACCTGACGAAACGTTCACAACCCGTCCCTGCTTCGCAGCTTTCAGAGGTTCTATCAAAAGTAAGGTCAGCAGGAAATGTCCCAGATGGTTAATACCGATACTTTGTTCGAACCCGTCTGAGGTTTCCTTCCGCTTAACCATCACTACCCCCGCATTATTAACCAGAACGTCAAGGTGATCATGACGCTCGCGGAATGTGCCGGCAAACTGGCGTATACTTTCGAGTGAACCCAGGTCACACAGCATCAATTCAATCGCAGAAGAACCGGACTGACGCACAGCTTCCTGAAGAGCCTCCTGTCCGCGCTTCTCACTGCGGCATGCCATAATTACGCGATATCCTTGCCTTGCAAGTTCAATGGTGGTTGCCAACCCCATACCTGAGTTAGCTCCTGTTACAATTGCTGTCTGATTGGACATGAGGTACTTCCCTTCTGAACCTGAGGTTCCGAAATTAGAGGCGCGACGACGGACAATATGAGATAATGATAGGATCACATCTCGGTTTCCATGGGAGGACAAGTATGCTGACCAAAGAAGATTTTAAAAAAGTTAAAAAACAAGCCAAACTTGAAATCGCACTACTCGAACAGGAATATCAGGAAATCTTGCAGAACGTTGATTCTACGCTGTATGAAAAATACGGTATTTTGGACAAAGAAGAAACACGTGAGCTCACCCGAAAACGTAAAAACCGAAGATATGCTTCACTGGTCATCGAACTATGCGCCATTATTGAACAAATGTTACATCAACTGTACAAAGACGTATATCAGAAAAAGTTTAATTCGACCCAGCTGATGAAAACTCCTGCATACCGTGCCCGCTCCAATATGGAGATTATTCAGGCCGAACTCAGTAAAGAGTTCATTGCTCTGGAATCCGAAAAAGAACACTTCGCTGAAGCCCTTAGTCTGGTGTTTCAGACGAGGAACAAACTTGTTCATGATAATTTCTTATTTGTCACCATCGTTAAGGATGGCAGTAATGAAGAAGAAACGTTCGAAGCACTGCTCCATGCGGTAAAAAAATATAGAAAACACTTGAAATATAATCGCCCTGAATAACAACAATCATCGCTAAAAAATATAAGGAGGTGTACCGGACTACGGTCCGGATCATCATGAGCCATCCAACAACTTCGATTACTGTGCTAAATCTCCAGATTCCCACACCTTCCGGGAACAGCCCCATATTCCCCGTCATGCTTCGTGATGTAGATGGCGTTACCTTGGTGGATACAGGCATGATTGGACAATTTGCAGAACTTCAATCCGCATTGGAACAAGAGGGCGTACAGCTCTCGGACGTCAAACGTGTGATTATTACTCATCAGGACATCGATCATATCGGTAACGTGGGTGCTCTGCTGGATGCCATCCCTGATCTGGAAATCTGGGCACATACCGATGAGATTCCATATCTAACCGGTGAGAAGCCTTTGATCAAATTCACACCTGAACGTCGTGCTCTGTTGCCCGCGCCCGTTTTGGCACTGGCAGATCAACTGCTCTTGCAGCTCCCTGAAGTGAACATTAGCAGAGCGCTGGCAGACGGGGACATATTACCCCTTCAAGGTGGTACACAGGTCATTCATACACCGGGACATACACCAGGTCATATCTGCCTGTATTTCGGGGAGCAACAGTTCCTGCTCGCTGCCGATGAACTTCGTGTGGTCGATGATGAACTGGTTGGCCCTGCACCACAAGCGACACCGGACATGCCTGAAGCGCTGCGAAGCCTGAAGAAACTGACCGACCTTAAGCTCAATAAGGTTCTCTGTTATCACGGTGGAGAGTACATGAATGATCCGGCTCAGCGTATTGCCACACTTGCGGAGAGCGCAGAGTAAGTAAAGAACGCGGACTTGTGAGTATTTTTGGAATGACACAAGCATCCTGTTAACGTTGTTTCTCTTCGTGCGGCATTGTGCGTTGTAGCTCATTCAAGATTAGGATGACACATACATTACAATCAAGGAGCTGTCCCATAAGTCATGAATTTGACGGGGACAGCTCCTTTAATTAATTAACCACGCACTTCTACTACTCTACTGCACTGGTGTTGATCGTATGGTAGCACCTATTGCGCACGCTATTCATACAGTATGCACGCAGTATCTTATATTGAACTACGACATGTGCACAGCATCTTTCCCCTGCCCGTTTGGCAAAACAATTCACCGGAAAATCCGTAACGTAAGTGTCTACTTTCTTCACAGAGTTTCACCTTTAATGAATTAGGCACAGTCTAAACGCTATAGTTGTTTTGTAACGAATCTCAGACACCCTATACGCAGTATTTTGAGTATCAGTTTTTCTAACGAACTCCAGACACCCTAGTTACTCATTTCATTGGTTTTTCCGCAGGTTTCGAGTGAATTTTGGCTATATAACGTGGCTGAGGTTCGTTAAATTCTACGAACGCCACCAAACCTCTATTTAAGGTGCGTCAGGTTCTTTAGAAAAATTTTATTTAGAGCGATTCAGATTCAGGGCACTTCAGGGCTTTGGCTTACGTTAAGCGGCAACCGTTCATTTTAAACTCACTCCATTCGCTACCTTACGGCGAGACCAATCCGGTGCGACTCTGTCCTGCAACACTGATCTCCCTGACCCCGACTCAGCTCTCCGGAGTTAGTACAATCAGCTTGTCATCTCCATCACGTGGCGATCCTCGTCCATCCCGATTGTTCGTAAGCACATATAACTTCCCGTCCTCACCAGCACTCACATTACGAATCCGGCCCCATTCATCTTCGAAGATGGGTTCCACCTGCTCCACCTGTGTGCCATCTTCCGAAAGAGTGACCTTCAGCAGCTGCTCTCCACGCAGATTTGCAGCAATCAGTGATCCAGCCCAAGGTCCTTCTTCTACAAAAGCTACACCAGACGGCGCCCATGTATCGTTCCCACTATGTGCAAGCGGAGCCTGATATGCGCCATTGTCATCGTCGTCTCCTTCTACCTCGGGCCAGCCATAATTCTCTCCGGCCACAATCCGGTTGATCTCATCATGATTACGCTGACCATGCTCCGTGGAATAGAGGTAACCGTTTTCCGGATTCCATGCCAGTCCCTGTGCGTTGCGGTGTCCCATACTGTATACAGGTGAATTCGGCCATGGGTTGTCTGCCGGGATCGATCCGTCGAGACCTATCCGCAATATTTTACCTCCAAGGCTATCTTTGTTCTGTGACAGTTCCGGTTCATAACGCTCACCTGTCGTGATATAGAGCAACTTGTCCGGGCCAATTTTGATCCGCCCACCATTATGATTGGTTCCGCCTGGAATGTTACCAAGCAACTCTTGATCTATGACCGCTTTGCCATCATTCACCTTGAGACGTAACACTCGATTGGCAATGTCGTCGCCTTCCAGATAGGAGTGGTATGCATACAGATAACCGTTCTCCTCAAAGTCCGGATCAGCTACAAGGCCCAACAGACCTCCTTCACCTTCTTCATTAAACGGGGCTGAGAATTCAATCAGTGGTTCAGGGGCTAGTTTTCCATCCTCAATGACCCGAATCGCACCAGGGCGTTCCGTTACAAACATCCGACCATCAGACACACTCACAATCTCCCATGGTGCATTCAATCCTTCAACCAGAACAGATGCCTGATACGGAATAACCGTCTCTCCCTGCGCTCCACTCTCATTTCCACTTGCACCGGTATTGCCTCCGTTGGCCGTCTGTCCCTGACCTGTTCCCTGTCCCTGAGACGTCTGCTCTGTTCCTCCCGTAGAAGGTTCGCCTGAAGAACATGACGCGGTTAACAGTGCCACACTTAATAATGAAGCATACAGCGGAACGGTTACTCGATTATTCATGATTACATCTCCCTTCGTATTTCGTTCTTCTGTATAAAATAAATAAGCCAAGCTTCAACGTATTGTTAACTTATTGTTCGCTATAGTTGTGGTGTTATTATTCATCTGTAAAGCGGTTTCGCCCTGTATTACCCTTCATACCAACCACTTAAACCGAGAATTCAAGGGATTTCGAGGACATGAAATCACTGCGGTTTGGAATTCCATCATAATCTTTTATAATAGAAGGATAGTATGAATGGAAAGGTGGACAACTACACTTATGAATCAAAACCCTTTATCTCGTCTTGAAGCCAATCTGTCCGGGCAAGGATTGGACGCCATGCTGATCACAGATCCAAAACATATCTACTATTTAACTGGATTTGCGAGCAATCCGCATGAACGCTTCCTAGGTCTGGTTCTCGCACGCGGCGAAGAGCCCCTGTTGATTGTACCTGCGCTCGATGCTGAAGCTGCCGCAGCCGCTTCTTCGGTATCCAACATTGCCACTCACACGGATACGGATAATCCATACGCTTTGTTTGATCGTTATCAGGGGCGCTTGGGCCGGGTTGGTCTCGAGAAAGAATACGTGACGGTCGCACGTTATGAGCAGCTGACCGCCGCGCTAGGTGCTGCCAGCTTTGAAGATGTTGGCCCCCTGCTTCGCACATTACGTGTGAAAAAAACACCGGATGAGGTAGCCCGCATTCGCCACGCCATTTATCTGATTGAAGAAACATTGCGTCAAGGCCTCTCTCATGTTCGCACAGGTGTAACCGAGATCGAACTTGTCGCTGAGATGGAGTATCAGATGAAAAAGCTGGGTGCCGATGGTCCTTCCTTTGATACCATGGTGCTCACGGGACCCAAAACAGGTCTGCCACACGGTACACCGGGTGAACGGAAACTGCAACATGGTGACCTGTTGATGTTTGACATGGGTGTGTATGCTGGAGGGTATGCCTCGGATATCACACGTACATTCGCTTTTGGTGATATCTCCCCTGAACTCAAAACCATCTATAACACTGTGCTCGCAGCGAACGAAGCTGCTATCCAAATCGTGAAACCAGGCATTACCTGCGCCGAAGTGGATCGTGCAGCACGCCAGGTCACGGAAGAAGCGGGATACGGCGAGCGTTTTATGCATAGAGTAGGCCATGGATTGGGTATTGACGTGCATGAGTATCCTTCTCTCCATGGAGAGAATATGGACATCCTGAATGAAGGTACCGTATTCACGATTGAACCGGGCATCTATACCGCAGCAGGCGGCGTCCGTATCGAAGATGATGTAATTGTGACCGAGACGGGTATCGAAGTTCTGACGACATATCCAAAAGAACTGCAAATCCTTAGCGACTAATTCAATTGGATCTATGTCAAAAATAGCCCAGATACATCAATGCTCAGCCGATATTGTGCATCATGAACTAAACTGCATAAAACTGTGCTGAACTGTATCTTCAAAATAATATACTCCTTTCGCGTACGCCTCAGGCCTGTATACAGAAAAAGTAGCAAGTACACACGCGAACGCAAAAATCCCGCAATTCCATGAATATCATGGGTTGCGGGATTTTAATTAATACAAAGCATATCCTAAATTACTCCGTCTGCATTCTACGTAATTTTATTCCTGCTCACTCATTTACCATTAGTCAAACTCATGCGTGATATCCTGCCAAGACTCCAGCTGTGGCAGCTGTTGCTTCCCCCAGTAATCCAGAAACCATTGAATAATCCCAGTCGTATCTGTTGTTCTGCAGCTGTAATGTCGGAAACCGCCCTCGCCTTCCTGCAAACGAATCTCCGCCACCATTTGCCCCGGTTCCTCAAGCGCAGCAGCCTGCATATACATACTTCCCTCCACCAGCTCGGAAGGTACAAGTACTACGAATTCCTGCAATTCCAGATTGGAGATCAACTCCACCAATAACGAGGCATTAATGCTATCATTCTCGTAGGTTGTGCCATTGCTTTCCAGTTTATAACGCAGTGTAGAGTACATGTGCGATTCCCCTTTGTATGAAATGATCGTTCCTAATTGATACACGCTCATAACGACAGGTCGTTTATATTATAACTTTTTCATAAAAATGTAAAAAGGATTTTTCTTGTTTCGGGTCTTTTCTATGAAAAAAAACCCTTGCAGAGTCCGAATTACAATTGACTGCGCAGAGGGTTTTTTTAAGTGATACTCTTTGAATATTGTCTAAGCCTCATCCTTAAACTTAAAGCTGCGTGCAGCATACAGAAACGGCGTTCCGACCGCAGTTAATACAAATTTGATAATATACGTCGTCAGGAAGATTTCCAGCCAAACATCCCAAGGGTAGATGAACGCAAACGCGATCGTGCAGAACACCAGTGTATCCACAAATGAACTGATGATCGAACTACCGTTGGTGCGTATCCACAACTGATTGCGCCCTGGGGCCACCTTGCGTAACCATGAGTACAATCGAACATCCAGGAACTGACTGATGAAGTACGCTGTCAGACTTCCGAGTGCCAAACGTGGCAGCAGTCCAAACAGCTTCGCCATAGATTCCTGTGCAAAGTCCGTTGGTGCCGGTTCAAAGAACAACACCATCTGCATCAGAACCGTTGTCATGATGAGCGTGAAAAAACCAAACCATACGGCCTTGCGTGCCTCACCTGGTCCATATTTTTCATTAAGAAGGTCACTGGTCAGGTACATGCTGACATACATCGTGTTGCCTAACGTCAGTACAATTCCCATGATATCTATCGTTTTGGTCACCTGAATGTTGGCTATAACCGTAGCCACACCAATCCAGGCATAGAGACCTTTTTTACCGAACAAGCGGTAACACAGCAGGAAAAATCCATAAGTTACGAGAACAAAAACTGCTCCCCACCCTAAGTTAAACATAAATACATACACTGCCTTCCTAGTTTTGATTACGCGGGATGGTTACGAACCGCGGTTTGGCTCAGGGCCAAAACATGAATACTCTATCACATTTCTCGTCCCATGAACAGAACTAAATAACTCCAAGCGTGCCTGAGTGACTACGCCCCCTTCTATATTCCTCCCGCTTCCCTCTCGACCATACTAGTTTTTCCTACCTCTATTCCCCTTGCACCGTATATCGAAAAAAAAGACTGCTTCACCACTGTGCACAGCATAGTTTGATTGCCGCAAAAAAACCGCCCTCCGGATTCCTCCGAAGGACGGCTTTTCTCACTTGATTTGTAGACGGCTCTAGCTATCTTAATGTGAGCTTCTATCTAATCCATTCTGTATTAAGCCTGAGCCGCAGAATCCAGCTCACGGCTCTGATCGTTAAACGTGTCCCGATCGTTTTCCTTCAAAATTCTGCTCGTCACGAGTCCTGATGTCATCGACCCGTTCACGTTAAGCGCTGTACGACCCATGTCGATCAGCGGTTCCACGGAAATGAGTAGTCCAACCAGAGCCACAGGCAGATTCATGGTGGACAATACGATCAGGGAAGCGAAGGTTGCCCCGCCGCCAACGCCAGCGACACCAAACGAACTGATCATGACTACGAGGATCAAAGTCACAATGAAGTCCCAGCTCAGCGGGTCGATGCCGACCGTCGGAGCAATCATCACCGCCAGCATGGCCGGATAGATCCCGGCGCAGCCGTTTTGCCCAATCGTAGCCCCAAAGCTTGCAGACAGGTTCGCAATGCCGTCCGATACGCCGAGTTTCTTCGTCTGTGTCTCCACATTCAGCGGGATCGCCGCTGCACTTGAACGGGACGTAAAGGCAAATACCAGTGTTGGCAGCACCTTCTTCAAATACGTAACCGGGTTGAAGCCGGACAGAGAGATAATGATCAGGTGAATAATAAACATCACGATGAGGGCCACGTAGGACGCAATGACGAATTTGATGAGCTTTAATATCTCTTCCGCATTGGTTGTCGCCGTTACCTTTGTAATCAGTGCTAGAATCCCGTAAGGCGTAAGCCTCAGCACCAGCGTAACAATTCGCATAACCACCGCATATACCGCATTAACCATACCGCGGAACGTCTCCGCCTGCTGAGGTTTTTTGCGATCCAGTCCAAGTACGGCTACACCGATGAACGCGGAGAAGATAACCACCGCCAGTGTGGATGTACGACGTTCTCCTGTCATATCTGCAAATGGATTCGAAGGAATGAATTCCAGCACTTGCTGCGGGATGGTCTGATCCTTCACATCAACAAGCCGTTCCTCCACCTTCTGAATCTGCGCATTCTCCCGGTCTCCTCCTTGAATCTCAATGGAAGTCAGGTTGAAGCCCAGACTGGTCACAATGCTGACCCCTGCGGCAATCGCTGTGGTGATCAACAGAATGGCAATAATGGAAACACTCATCTTGCCGAGATTTTGCTTGCCCTTCAGATTCATAATGGCTGAGATGATCGACACCATGATCAATGGGATCACGACCATTTGCAACAAACGAACATATCCTGAACCGACCAGATTGAACCAATCGACTGATTTCGTAACTACATCAGAACCTGATGTGTACACCAATTGAAGAATAACCCCGTAAACAACCCCCAGTCCCAGACCCGCAAATACGCGTTTCGTAAAGGAGATATGTTTTTTCTGCATCCAGTAGAGGATACCAAGTAAGGCAAGTATAACCACTACATTCAATATGACTAGAAAAGTATCCATTTCTTTAAATCCTCCTCAGGCATGTGTGTAACCGGAGAATATCCGGTTTTCTCTTCTATCTTTTGTACTTCCGACAAAGACATTTTACAATATAACATATAACAAACTATTCTGGTAGGTATTAATTGATATTATGTAATATGCATGTAACAGATTCATCTATTTCTGAAAAAAATACACCAAATCGTGAAAATTGTTCTATTCAACCTCCGGTTAATTTTGTAATATAGGTATATCCGCTTATTCCCAAGTTTTCTCAATGTTCAATTTAGGTCTTTCTTCATTGGTAGATAGGTCTTAGGATTACGGAAAAGCGACAATGTTAATGAACTTGACGTGAAAGGATGATCATATGTTTCGTAATCGCACCGTTGCCGGTAAAATCAGAGGCACCTTGTTCCTCGTTCTGCTGGTTGCTTCCCTGTTGTTCAGTATTAGTTTTTATGCCGTATCGATGAATATTATTCAAAGCTACGTGCTACCGCAGTTTGACAAAGTCCTAAACACGTCCATTCAGGATATATACAAGAATACTTCAGCATCCAAAATCCTACAGGTACAGAGTGGCGGAGCCGGTTCTGAAGGTGCTGCCATGACCGTGGAATCGTACCTGGCAGATAAAGCAAAAGAACATAATTTGGATGCGGCTTACGTTGTTGCTATTCAAGATGGCTCAGCCAAAGTCGTTGTGGCCAACCCTTCTTCAAACATGAAAGCCCAGGATGAGATTAGTGTAGAACCCGCAATGAATGCAGCTATTGAGAACAAAGAAATGGTAATCAGTGAGGTCTACTCCGATTCCTTTGGTGTACATAAAGCAGCCTTTATCCCCATTGCAGGAAGTAACATGATTATGGCTGTGAGCATGGATGCCCAGTTCATTCAAGACAAGATTACCCAGATTTTCTGGTTGTGCCTTGGGATTACAGCATTAGTGTTTGTGCTCGGCTGGCTTATCTCCACTAGTATGATCAAAAGAGTTACCAAACCAATCATCAAGCTCGTCCAACATAGCAAACAGATATCCCAGGGTGATCTAACCGCTGAACTAGAGATCAAAGGTAAAGATGAAATTGCCCAGCTTGCCGCAAGCTTCCAGACGATGACGCATAACCTGAAAGAAATGATTAGCCGTGCCTTGTCCACGTCCAATGAAGTTGTATCAGGCTCCAATGACCTGCTTCAGCGAGTTGAATCGATGTCCGGTATGGTTCGAAACTCCAGCCGCTCTGCAGAAGATGCAGAAAAAGGCAGCATCAGCATTGCGTCAAGCGCATCCGAGAACGCCAGAGCTATGGAAGAAATTACGCAAGGTATCATGCATATTGCTTCTTCTTCTGCTGAAGTGTCTGACCAGATTGGTGAAGCAGCCAACGAGGCAGTTAACGGTAACCGACTGGCTCAGAATGCCATTGAGCAGATGGAGCGTGTAGGCCAGACAGCAAGCGAATCGTTGCGATATGTTGAAACTATGAATGAACGTTCGGTAGCCATCGGCACCATTGTTGCTTCGATTTTTGAAATCACCAAACAGATTAACATGCTGTCACTCAATGCCTCCATTGAAGCAGCACGTGCCGGAGAGCATGGTCGCGGATTCGCTGTTGTTGCTGGAGAAGTTCGCAAACTTGCCGAGCAATCCAAGACAGCCACCGAAGAAATTTCGGATTATCTGGGTACCATTCGTGAAGATGCTGAACGCTCGGTTGATGCCATGAACCGTGTAACCCAGGAGATTGGTTCAGGCACAACTGTCGTTCAACAAGCAGGCTCAGCCTTCCAGCAACTGAATGAATTGATTCAGAACGTGAATCTGACCATTCAGACCGTCTCGGCTTCTACACAACAAGTATCTGCTGGTGCTGAAGAAGTGAGTGCATCCGTTGAAGAAACGGCACAGATTACGACCAAATCCCGTGAGAGCATGTTACAGATTGCTTCAACAGCAGATCTTCAGCTCAGCGAGATGGATTCCCATTCGAATACAGTTCGTCATCTGCATGAACAAGCTGTAGAGCTGCAATCCGCCATGAAAAATTTCAAAATAAACTAACAGGTTAACCATTAACCTATCATCACCTGTTTTAAACCTCATATAATCATAGGATATACAATACCCCCATGCCGCTAACATTCCGTTTCTAGAGAACGGTTTGTAAGACATGGGGGTATTGTTGTTTCACTAGGGTGCCTGAACACCCATAATCTCGTACACGCGCTTCATATCCAATGCCAAACGCAACGATTCGGCTACCCGATCAAACTCCATCTCCTTACGCTCATGTGCACTATACGTCTCCTGAAGTGGAGCCAGTCCTTTTCCTGCACGCAAGGCATTCAGCCACGAACGTCGGAATTGATCACTTTCAAACAAACCATGCAGGTAGGTTCCCCACACCCTGCCATCTACTGAACCCCAGCCTTCTTGGAAAGGTTGACCACCTGGATGCGAGATTTCAAACAACGCCGTTACACGTTCAGGCTCGTGACACTCCGTAACGCCCATATGAATCTCATATCCGTTAATGGGTAATGAAGCATCTGCTACATCTTGCTCACCATACAGACGAATCGGGTGATCAGGCTGCACCCGTCCGGAAGCTCTGACGGTCTGCTTTTCCTGAAGAAACGTTGTCGATAGCGGGAGCCAGCCAAGTCCTTTTGCTTCCTGGATCTGATTCGCCTCCACAGCAAACGGGTCCTTCAGATGACGTCCCAGCATCTGGTATCCGCCACATATTCCTACGAGCTGAACATGCTCACGCTCGGTCTGGCTCGCAATCGCCTGTTCCAGTCCAGACTCACGCAGAAATGCCAGGTCACCTATGGTATCCTTCGTACCCGGTAGAAGAATGGCATCCGGACTGCCCAATTCCTCTGGCGAGGTCACGTAACGCACATTCACATCCGGTTCACGGGAAAGTGCATCAAAGTCTGTAAAGTTGGAAATTCGCGGATATCGGATTACCGCCAGATCCAGCTCTGTTTTGCCGGATTTCCCATGACGCATGGAGTCCAGCACCACTGAATCCTCTGCTTCAATCTGAATATCTCTTATGTAAGGTAAAACACCTAATACTGGAATGCCTGTCCGTTCTTCGAGCCAGTCGAGTCCTGGTTGCAACAGGGACAGATCACCGCGGAACTTGTTAATAATGAACCCTTTAACTCGCGCCACCTCATGGGGTTCCAGCAGCTCCAGCGTACCTACAATGGAAGCAAACACTCCGCCCCGATCAATATCGGAGATCAGAATCACCGGCGCATCGGCCCAGCCTGCCAGATTCATGTTGACGATATCCCGGTCCTTCAGATTGATCTCGGCCGGACTGCCCGCTCCTTCCATCAGCACAATATCATAGGTATCCCGTAGCCGGTTCAACGCATCCATAACCGTCTGCTTTGCTTCAGGCAGGAAATGCTGACGGTAGTCCGATGCACTCATCTGGGCAAATGGTACACCATGTACCACGATCTGCGAATGCATGTCCCGCACCGGCTTGATCAGGATTGGATTCATGTCGGTTGTCGCCTCAATACCACAGGCTTCAGCTTGTGCCCCCTGAGCCCGACCAATCTCCTTGCCATCTTCCGTCACATAGGAATTCAGTGCCATATTCTGTGACTTGAACGGAGCAGGCTTGAAGCCATCCTGCTTAAAAATCCGGCACAATGCCGTTGTGATGACACTTTTGCCCACATCGGAAGCCGTTCCTTGCAGCATCAGTACCGCCGCTGGTTGTGATGGCCTATCTTCCACGCTCTCTCCCCCTGTCTCCATGTTATATCCAGATCACCTTACTCCCAACCTCATGCGTAACACTTTCCATACTGCTTCATATTTCAAAAGTTACAGCCAGAACAGTCCTTGAAGCACACTCAGCACAGTCAACAAAGCCGCCTCCAGCAGCTCATTCATGGCACCATACGTATCCCCGGTTAAACCGCCGAGCCGTTCACTGATCCGGGCAGCCACGAATCGGCCGGTATAATAACACGCCACAGGCAGTATAATAACTGCCGTCACCGGGTATAGCCACCATGGCAGTGTTCCCAGCCCACTCACCATCACATCCGCAATCCCCATATCCGGCTTGAAAAGCCACACCGCGGCAAACGTAACTGCCCCTGCGATCAAGGTCAGGCCAACGGCTGAGCCGCGTGCACGCTGGACCTCCTTCCGATCACCCAGACCTTTAAACAATACGGCAAGTCCATCATCTTCGCGTGCATTCGGCCAGGCCGACATTGCATACACCATGAACCAGCGGCTCCAGATCATGGGCAGGATCAGCAACGCACCGTACACCCAGTGGCCCCGGGCAATAAAATCAGCGATCAGCGCAGCCTTCATCATCAGAAGCAACACGCAGGCGATCACGCCCATTGCCCCGACACGGCTGTCCTTCATAATCTCCAGCATCCGTTCACGGGTACGATAACTGAGCAAGCCATCCGCCGTATCCATCCATCCGTCAAGATGGAGCCCTCCGGTAAGCCATACCCATAACGTCAAGGTCAGGACGGCAGCCGGAAAGGCCGGAAGCACTGCACCGCTTAAGGCTCCCGCGAGCCAGACACACAGACCGATTACAGCACCGACCAGCGGATAAAAGACAACACTTTCCCGCAGCAACGGCGGGACAAAATCGATTTGCATTTTGACAGGGAAACGGGACAAAAATTGAAAAGCGGCTGCCGCCGCATGTTTGCGCTGAGGAGCAGGCGTGCCATCCTTCATAAGCGGTACTCCTTGCTTTTTAGTTCAATCGCAATGCCTACGGTCACCAGAAACACTTCACCGCATATCGCCGCAATACGCTGATTCAGTACACCGGCCAAATCCCGATATTTCCTGCCAAGGGCATATTCCGGTACGATCCCATCTCCCACTTCATTTGTAACCAGAACAAGCAAACCGGGATAGGTTCGAATCGCTTCAACCAACGCGTCCAAATGTCCCTGTAACACCTGTTTCTCGTCATGCTCATGTGCTAACAAAACATTTGTCAGCCACAGCGTCAGGCAATCCACCAGAATGGTGGGTGCAGAAGTCCCTGTATGCCCTTCACCCATGCGGCTTATCAAAGCAGGCAGATGTATCGGTTCCTCCATCGTGTGCCACAGATACCCTGATGCCTCCCGCTGATGCTGATGCATCGCGATACGCTCACGCATTTCATCATCGTACGCCTGAGCTGTCGCCACATACCACGCCTCCGAGGAACGCTGCATGCAGAGACGCTCGGCAAAGGAGCTTTTGCCACTGCGTGCGCCGCCTGTCACCAGTACACTCATCGTGAACTCTCTCCTTGCAGGGATGAATCAACCGACGCAACGGAATCTGGAGCAGGGCTTGTTCCATCCGAGACACCCGCGCTTGCAAAGGTTGCCATCTCATTCAGAATGAGACAGGCTGCGTCAATCAGATGAAGACTAAGCACGCCGCCCGTGCCTTCACCCAGACGCATGTCCAGATCCAGCATCGCTTTCAGGTCCAGTTCACGTAGCAGCGCTTCATGTCCATTTTCGTGTGAGGTATGAGAAGCGATCATATAAGCTGTACTCAGAGGTGCAAGTTGTCTTGCCACCAGCGCTGCGGCGGTAGAGATGAACCCGTCTACAACGACCGGACAATGATGAGCAGCTGCTGCGAGGATAACCCCTGTGAGTCCGGCAATCTCCAGTCCACCCACCTTGCACAGAACATCCAGTGCATCTTCCGGGTTTGGTGCGTTTACGCTAAGCGCCCGGCTGACTACAGCAGCCTTGCGCTGCAAGCCTGCATCATCAATGCCGGTACCTCTCCCCACAGCGGCAGCTGGTGCAACTCCGGTTAACGCGCTCATTACCGCAGCACTTGCAGTGGTGTTGCCAATTCCCATCTCCCCGGTGACAAACAGTTGTGTTCCCTTCGCCACCTCTGCCGATACAACTTCGGCTCCTGCAAGGATAGCCCGAACTGCCTCATCCCGGGTCATCGCTGCCCCTCGGGCCATGTTGGCCGTGCCTTTGCGAATTTTGCGGGAAAGCAGGTCCGGATGTTCAAGATCGGCATTCACACCAATATCCACACAGATCACACCAGCTCCGGCGTGACGGGCAAGCACATTCACTGCCGCACCTCCAGCGAGGAAATTCAGGACCATCTGCGGGGTCACTTCGGCAGGAAAAGCACTGATGCCCTCTTCCACTACACCGTGATCCGCGGCCATGACAATGACCGCCCTGTGATCAAAACGTGGACTTGCATTGCCCGTCATACCTGCCAAGCGGATCACCAGCTCTTCCAATTTGCCCAGGCTTCCCGGTGGCTTCGTCAACGAATCCACATGCGCAGAGGTTTCTGCCGCCACTTCCTGGTCAGGAGCAGTAATCTTATTTGTTAAATGCTCCAACACCTGTTCATTATTCATACAACCAGCACTTCCTTCATCAAAATATGGGTTGCCCCGCTTCATTTAATCGATGTCCCGCCGCAGCAGCAGTTGAGGTATGGCATGGTCGGGATGAGAGACAATCGCGGGTTTGACGCGAAATATATTCTGGATATTCTCATCGTTGATCAACGTATGAGGTGTACCCTTTCCAACCGCCATGCCCTCACGCAGCGCCAGAATGTGATCGCAAAATAACGCGGCCAGATTCAGATCATGCAGCACAGCCACAATCGTAATGTTATTTCTCTGTCGCCATGCCGATAACAATTCCATGAATTGCAATTGATATTTAATATCCAGAAACGTGGTCGGCTCGTCCAGCAGCAGTAACCTCGGCTCCTGAGCCATAACTTTGGCTAGTGCGACCCGCTGCCGTTGCCCGCCGCTGAGTGCATCCAGCGGTCTGTCCGCCAGCTCTGTCAATCCAAGGTCTTCAAGCACCCTGTCCACTACAAGTGCCCCATCGCCCACTTCCCGCCCCAGCCAGTTCTGGTATGGATATCGCCCCATCTCCACCACGTCTCGCACGGGATAGGAGATGGCTGGTAAGCCATCCTGCTGCAATACAGCGATCATGCGCGACAGGTCCTTACGGCTGTAAGAGCCGATGTCTCGACCATCGATATGAATCTGACCTTCGTTTAACTGTTCCGTTCCGGCAATAAGCTGGATCAGGGTGGACTTGCCACTGCCGTTTGGTCCGACAACTCCCCACCAGTCACCTTCGCCAACATGCCAGTCTACATTGTGCAGTGCCTGATGATTGCCATATGACTTCCCTGCTCCCTTAATGGAGATAAGTGAAGTCGAGTTGGAACTGGTACTGGAATTCATGGCATCATCCCCTTCTGCAACTTTTTGTTCCGGTTCAGCAGGTAAGCAAAGAACGGCGCACCAACAAAGGCGGTGACAACACCGAGCGGAATTTCAGTTGGTGCCAGCAACGACCTTGCGATGGTATCGGCCCACACCATGAAGATCGCTCCACCAATGGCAGACAAAGGTACCAACAGTCGGTAATCCGGTCCCACCAGCAGCCGCAACATATGCGGGATCACCAATCCAACGAATCCGATGACACCCGATACCGAGACAGCCCCAGCGGTCAGCAGTGTGCCAACTGCCAGCACGGACAGCTTGAGTCTGTCCACTCCGATCCCGATATGTGCGGCTTGACGTTCTCCCAGTGCAAGCACATTCAACGAGCGTGCGCGGCTCCAGAGAAAGACCAGCCCTAACAGAAAATACGGGAAAAGGATGGCCGTATACGACCACCCACGCAGAGCCAGACTTCCCATCGTCCAGTATATAATTTCATTAATCGTCTGTTTCGACATGGTCGACAGGAAGGAAACAACTGCGCCCAGGAAACTTTGCATGACCACACCAGCCAGAATGAGGCTATGTGTAGGTATTTTACGCCCTTCACGAGCCAGTGCCATAACAAACCATAACGTGATTACACCCGTCAAAAACGCCACCAGTGGCAACGTCCAGATTCCGATCAGTGCATACTGCAATCCGAAGAAAATCAGAAAGGCTGCACCCACCGAAGCACCGGATGATACGCCCAGGGTGAACGGGTCTGCCAGCGGGTTCCGAAGAACCCCCTGGAATCCCGTACCGGCAATCGCCAACGATGCGCCCACGAGCACGGCAAGCAGTACACGTGGGAATCTGACTTTCCAGATAATCTGTTCGGCTGCCTTATTCCAATCCGGTGTAATCCAATCGCCTACCCATGGAATTTTGTGAATCAGGATGCCTGCAATATCCCGGATCGGCAACGCTACTGAACCAATGCCCGTGCAGATGAGCACGGTGAGCACCAGCAGCACCATGCCCGTCGTTCCGAACAGGATCAGCTTTTTACTCATTGGAACAAGTCAGGGTAGATCGCTTTGGCTACTTCTTTCAACCCTTGAGTTACACGTGGACCCGGACGGCTCAGCAGGTTGGCATCCAGGCCAATAACCGCGTCATTTTTCACAGCCGTAATTTGATCCCAGCCGCTGCGCGCCTTGATGATCTGATCCAGTGTTTTGGAGTTTTCGTCAATTACATCGTTGGCATACAGGATCACATCCGGGTTGGAGGCAATCACGTTTTCTTCATTAATTTCATACCAGCCCTCTTTGTCCGAAGCAATATTGGTACCGCCGGCTACGGTGATCAACTCATCCATGAACTCACCCTTACCTACGGTCCAACCTGGGGAGAACTCAATATATACTTTTTTCTTTTCCTCCGGTTTAACGGCTTTCACCGCTTCCGTCACATCCGCTACATCCTGCTTCATCTGTGTGATTAACTTCTGTGCCTGCTCCTGATGATCGGTAATTTTACCGAACGTTTCGATATTACTCATGACATCGTCGATGGATTTAGGATCCGTTTTGAAAATGGTAATGCCCAGTTCGCGCAGCTTTTTCACCGCATCCTCGCTCATCGAGATACCTGTGAAGACAATGTCGGCTTCAGCGGCAATAATGGACTCTTCATTGGGCTTGGTGATACCGCCCATTTTAGCTTTGGTTGTTGCCGCCTCCGGATAATCGTCATAGTCGGATACACCAACGATCTGATCGTCCAATCCAAGGGCAAACAGGGATTCCGTCTCAGCTGGAGACACGGATACGATTTTGGCCGGTGCCTTTTCAAAGGTGAATGATTCACCCGTTGCATCCGTAACGGTAAGTGGATATTGTGTTTTGAGGTCCGTCTGCGTCTGGCCTTGGGACTGCTCCTGTGCCGGTTGCTGTGAAGTACCTGTGCCCTCGTTTGTTGTTGCATTGCCACATCCGGCCAAAGCCAGTGCGAGTGCCGCTGCACTTAGCAGGGACGCTACGTTTTTCCAATTCTTGAAATTCATTCTGTTATTCTCCCCTTCTCTATTTGTACTATTTTCTTGCATCGTGCTCGAACTTTTACTACCCATGCCTTGGTGTTCCTGTACAATAAAAAAATCCCTAATCCTTACGTCTAGGATCAGGGATGACGTCTCGCATATGGCGATCTGTACATGTTCAACCAAGGGTTGTCCATGCGCATAGAATAGCCCGAAACGCTGTCCTTTCCTCGAAGGAACACCGGTTTGTACGTCCAGGGCAGGTAACCTGACTTACAGGAATCATCCTGTTTTACAGTGGCGGGACCGTGCCGGATTTGCACCGGCTTCCCCATTTCACCCATGTGTGTTTCATGACTCGTACTAATTGCCGTGAAAAACAGCCTTCACACGCGGGACCCTTGGTCGCTGATATGGTAAACCATTGTCGTGTAATTTCTGCATACTACATACTCGTTCAGGCTTCACAGCCTGCAGCGAATCTGCATCCATGCTGAAGTCACACTTCTGTTGTGATTATAGGGTATATTGTACATCCTTACAACCCGATCGGCGGAAAAGTCACTCTGCTGCCAAACCATTGATTCCCCTGTTGTTCAAGCTGAACCTGAATCGCCTGTCCCGGGACAACATGTGTATCCCAGAACCCAAGCCCGGCAATCAGACGGGACAAGGCATACCGGATGACACCACCATGCGTAACCACAACTATGGTTGGCACTTGGCCCTCATCAACGTGCATCGAAGAACGCCCCTCCAACAACATCTCTCGAAGAAAGGAATCTAACCGTCCGGTAAACTCCTGCCACGACTCCCCTCCGGGCGGAGTGGCCTCCTGCGGCGCATCAATCCAGTTTCGGTATTCAGGGTTATCCTTGAGTTGCTCATACGTCAGCCCTTCCCACTGTCCAAAATCATTCTCGCGCAGACGCGAGTCAAACTTCACCTGTCCGCTGGCATCAGGAAGAATCTGTTCCAGCGTCTGCCGACAGCGAAGCAGATCACTGCAATATACCTCGTTCCACAAAACACCGCTCAATTGTTCATGAAGCGGAGCCAGTTCTTCTTTGGCATTTGGCAGCAGACCGATGTCGGTATGCCCCAGGTATCTTTTTTCCACATTCCACAGCGTTGTCCCATGACGGACCCACAGAATGTTTCGTTTCAGCGGCCCGGGTTGATCCCTATGTACTTCATTGCCTGCATTTATGACCATAACAGCGTCCCTCCTGCTAGCCACACCCCGAGCGTTATGAACACGCATAGTACCACAAAAGCCCCTGCCGACCAGAACATCAGACGTGACGTTTGCACAATATCCTCGGCTTCGATCGGCCGTGTGGCTTCACCCATGTAGGCACGAAATGAAGCAACGCCGTGATATACGTTATGTCCGCCAAGCCGGATGCCCAGTGCTCCAGCCACCGCTGATTCGGGAAAACCGCTATTCGGACTTGGATGTAATCTTGCATCCCGTGCGACCATGCGTGCTGCTCCTTTGGCATCCAGCTTCATGACCCAGGCACCCACAATTAACAGAATCGCGGTCAGCCGGGCAGGTATCCAGTTCGCCACATCATCCAGACGGGCCGAAGCCCAGCCAAGATGCAGATACTTGTCATTTTTATATCCGACCATGGAATCCAGCGTGTTGACGGCGCGATAAGCCATGGCTAGTGGAACGCCTCCAATGAGCGCATAGAATAACGGCGATACAATGGCATCCACGATATTTTCCGCCACCGTCTCTACTGTTCCCCGCACAACCTCCGGTTCGTCCAGATGCGCCGTATCACGCCCAACAATCATGCCCAGTGAAGTTCTGGCCGCCGGCCAATCCTGCTGCTTCAGATGACGATACACTTCCATACCTGCATCCTTCAGCCCTTTTGAAGCAATGGTTGTTGCAATGAGCACCACTTCAGCTACCGCTGCAATGACAGGGTGGATTAGTCCAAGCAGATATACGAATCCCCACGTGATCGCAAAAGAACCCCCCGCAATCACAATTGGGAACAACAGCCCGGCTCTCTTCAGCCCCGAATCTGTGCGCACACGTGAGCGAATGACTCGCTCCAACGCCGAGATGCCTTTTCCCATGCCAATCACCGGATGGGGAATCCAGCGCGGATCTCCGATACATCGGTCCAACAGATACGCCAGAATAATAATCCAGGCTCCTGCCATGCCTGTCCAGAACGGCCAGGTCCATAGATGCTCCACCTCAAAAGTCATTTGTTCCTGACCCTCTCTTTCCATAACAGTCCGGCCCGAAGGCTTTCCGTTACCGTGTCGTATACCAATCTGCCAATCGCCGCCCCTGCCGTAGTCGCTGTTCCGGAATAAGTAATCATCGGCTGAGGTTCCTCCACTTCCACTGCCTGACCTACTGCAATCACAATGGCATCGGTTGTGGTGCCGGTAGCGGGCAACCCGTTCTCCGAATCTAGAACACCCGCATCCGCCAGCGCGGCCGCTTTGGCTTCCACCGCCGTCTGTACTGCATTCACCATCGCCCCGCTGGTCATGCGTCCATTCAACCAGAGCATAATGTTAATTGTACCCGGGACATAGGGGGGCATCGTTAGATTCCGTGCTGGAGGAGCAGAGCGCTCCCTGCTGGAAGACATCGTCTTATTTCCCGCCGTATCAAATACCGTTCTCTCCGACCCCGCTCGTGCGGCATTTGATACACCCGCAGTGGTGCAGCACAGAAGGCCAAATTCATCACTTGTATATTCCTGAATGGAGGTATGCTCCAGCCTTACGGCCGTCAATAATCCGGCACATTGATCGCGTGGCTCATGCCATTCATTCAGCGCTTGTTCGATATCACGCGGCGGATCATCACAGCGGTAATGTCTGTCCACATAGATGTTAAATATGCGATCCAGTTCAAGCATCCCGCCGCCATATACCGCACTCGACAGCGCTTGGGCAGACCTTGGGCTCTGAGCTTTGATATGTCGTTCATGTGCGGATATGTTCAGTCCCGGCCAGGAAGAGGAAGCATATTCATTCTCTTCTGTTTCTCCATTCGTAAAGTAGTTATAAAACGGGAGTGTCATTGCCGCTTCCCTCCCTGTTCCTCATCTTTCGTCTGATCGACATTCGGATATCCCTTGGTTTCCAGCACGCTGCCCAGCACTTCCAGTAATGTAGCATTGGCATCTGCATCCTTGACCGCGAAACGTACATGCCCTTTGTCAAGCCCCGGATACATGGCACAGCTGCGAATCAGAATGCCTCTTCGGCCCAGCGCCTCCTGCATTGATGTTGCTGTCCATGGGGCCGGCATACGTGCCAAAATAAAATTCGCCTCTCCCGGTGTCACCGCACATCCGTACGCCTTCAGCCCTTCGATGAGATGACCCCGTTCCCGCGTGATCTGTGATATGGTCTCCTGTTCGTACCGTTCTCCGCTGCGCAGACAGGCTTCACCTGCCATGAGCGCCAGACCGTTGACACTCCAGGTCACCTGTTTCTTCGTCATCGCCTGAATGTATTCGGCACGGCCCAAAGCATATCCGAGACGCAAACCCGGAATGGCATAAAACTTCGTCATCGAGCGAATGATGATCACATTCGGATAGTCATTCAGTTGTGCTGCCAGGGACTGACGCCGGTCTACCGGAATAAAATCCATAAAGGCCTCGTCAATGACAAGTACGGTTCCCGTTTCTTCCGCTTTGCGTGCAAGCCTTTGTAATACCTCAAGTGGATATTGTACACCGTTTGGATTGTTGGGCTGGCCGAGGAAGAGCAGGTCTACCTTTTCCATGAGCTCCTCGATGTCCTCGGGTTCCGCTCGCCACGCCAGTTCTTCTCTTCCCTCCGTATGCACAACCTCGGCACCGAATTGTCGTGCCAACGCACGGTACTCCGAGAATCCCGGTTCCACCGTACCAACCTTGCGCGGGGCAAGTCCGAGCAGAATGAGCGCCATACTTTCGGCTGCACCGTTGCCCACAGAGATCTGCTCCTGCATCACACCAAGGCGCTCGCTCAGCAGTGCTTTGAATCCCCGATGCCCCGGATCGGGATAGCGAATCACCGACTGCATTCCTTGCTGTATAGCCTCCAGCACTCCTCTGGGCGGACCCAGCGGATTAATGTTGGCACTGAAATCCAGAAAATCAGCGGCTTCCCTCCCAAATCGTGACGCAGCCGTCTCCACGTCCCCGCCATGTCCGAACACTTCGATATAACCGGTCATTCTTCCGTCATCCTTTCTGTATGTCCTTTTTATTATGGATGGCACGGGAGGTGTGGGTCAATCCTGTTTTCTTTGTGTCCCAACCATAATTCGTTTACAATAGAAGAGGAATTTCGGTTCCTTTTGATATACAAGGTTCACTACATAAGGGACTAGCAATCCCTCACATACATTAATGGAGGAATGACCATGCTGTTTGTAGACAACCAGGGCATTACAGATCCTTCTGTAAACCTTGCGATTGAGGAGTACATTCTGAAGCATCTGCCGATGGAGGATGACAGCTATCTGCTGTTCTACATCAACCGTCCGTCGATCATCATCGGAAAACATCAAAATACGATTGAAGAAATTAATATCGAGTACGTTCAGGATAACGGTGTGCAGGTGGTTCGTCGTCTTTCGGGAGGCGGAGCGGTATATCATGATCTGGGCAACCTGAATTTCAGTTTTATTACAGCGGATGACGGTCAATCCTTCCATAACTTCCGCAAGTTTACCCAGCCAGTGGTTGAAGCTTTGCACGAGCTTGGTGTAAATGCCGAGTTGACCGGGCGTAATGATCTGCAAGTGGGCGAAAAGAAAATTTCGGGCAATGCCCAGTTCTCCACACGTGGGCGTATGTTCAGTCATGGCACATTGATGTTTGATCTGAACCTGGAGCATGTTCAGGCTTCCCTGAACGTCAATCCCGAAAAATTCAAATCTAAGAGCACCAAATCCGTGCGCAGCCGGGTCGCCAACATACGGGATCTGATTGACACCAACCTGACGATTGAGCAGTTCCGCGATGAGCTGTTACGTCACATTTTCAGAATGGAGCCACAAGACGTCCCGCAATACAAGCTGACTGACAAGGACTGGGACAAAATCAAGGAAATTTCCGCTGAGCGTTATAACAACTGGGACTGGAACTATGGCTTGTCTCCGGAAAGCAATGTGAAGCACACTCGCAAATTCCCTGTCGGTATCATCGATCTGCGCATGAACATCAAGGATGGACGCATCGAAGATATCAAAATCTTTGGTGACTTCTTCGGTGTAGGCGATGTGGCGGATATCGAAAATATGCTACGCGGCAAGAGGTATGAGGAAACCGAGGTGCGTACTGCACTTGAGGGCCTGGATGTAAAACATTACTTCGGCAACCTTGAACTGGAAGACTTTATTGGCCTTGTTTTCCTGGAAGAGTAAAATTTAGATGTAAGTATAGTTTTAGAACGAAGTCTAAGATTACACGTTAACGGAGAAGACAGAATTCATCGGGAGAAGCGAAGCCTTCGCCTTTATCAACGGATTTCCCCTTGGGGAGATGGAATCAAAAATCCGGGGATAACAGCGATCGAAAGATGAATCTGTATTCGGAGTGGCCTCGTGTAAAACTTATTTTTTCGTTCGTTAATATAGATACAGATAAAAAAGGAGAGAAACACAGATGAGCTACAAATTGATTGCAATCGACATTGATGACACCCTGATCAACGACAACAAGGAAGTAACCCCTGCTACACAGACTGCACTGGAACAAGCAGTTGCCCATGGTGTAACTGTAACGCTGGCGACTGGACGTGCTTATGCTTCCGCACAAGCACTGGCTCGTCAAACAGGACTTAACGTGCCGATCATTACGTATCAAGGCGCATTGGTGAAAAACCTGCTGGACGAAAAAGTCCTCTATGAGCGTTACGTTCCACAGGAAGCTTCCCGCAAATTGTATGATTACTGCCTGGAGAACAATCTCCACCTTCAAACATACATTGACGACAAGTTATATGCCCGTGAGGAAAACGACAAGCTGCGTGATTATGCCAAATTAAACGGCACCCAATATTACATCGAATCTGATTTCATCAAAGTCATCGAACAAAAAACACCAAAGCTACTTATTATCGATGAGCCAGACTACTTGGATAAGGTTGCCGTTGACTTACGTGAATTGCTCGGACCTCAAGTGCACATCACAAAGTCCAAACCTTACTTCCTGGAAATCATGCACAATGAAGGAACTAAAGGTCACGCCCTGACCTTCCTGGCTGACCATTTCGGTCACCAGCTCAGCGAGTGTATTGCTATCGGCGACTCCTGGAACGACCATGAGATGCTCGAAGTTGCCGGTCTTGGTGTAGCGATGGGAAATGCCATCCCTGCGCTGAAAGAGCTGGCGGACTACATTACGGCAAGTAATAACGAAGACGGTGTAAAAGAAGTTATCGAGAAGTTTGTGTTGAACGCAGAGTAAATGAGATCAACGAACAGCCCAGTCGGCGAATTTCGCCGTACAGGGCTGTTTTTTTGATTTTAAAAATATGTTCATTATCCTATTTAGCGATTATATTTGGTATATTTTTCTGTTATTTTTTATGTTTTGAGAGCAACAATGCGGTAATCAAGGATAATTGTAGTGAAATCGTAATCGCCATAGATAAGATGACACGATTTGTATCTGGAACATCGGCAAAAAATAAAACAATAAAAAATACAATAAATGAGATTACAATGCTAGCTATGAAATTTAAAATTATTCGTTTCATGTTTTGCCTACTTTCACGCACCACGATTCATTGTTTTACTTGCTCATGGCATGCTGGAAAGACTCCAGCAGTTTTTTGATTTGCCCATCAAATTCCAGTTGAAATGACGGAATGATCTCATCTATTCTTTGCTGGAATAACTCCGGATCTTGGACACCAAGCTCTGCTCTTAACTCCATTTCTTCTTCGGAACCGTTGTCGTTCAGGATCATGTTCAGGATTTCACCTTTAAAGTATTCACTTGGAGGAAGGATTAGAGCATTCATTAGGAACTGGGTAAAAAAGAGATGTTTATTATTTTCCTGACTCGCCTTTTTCATCGCCTGCTTAGTAAACAAGTTTATATACTTCTGAGCAAACGCAACCCCTTTCATTCGGGAAGGCCCAACATGTTCGACCCCCTTCCAACGCAGATCAGCCACAGAACTAAGCCACCAGGCCGGTTCAATAGCCTGCTGCATACGAAGCAGCACTTGACGCTCAAACTGCGGCTCAGGATGCATTCGCTGCTCATCCAAACATTTTCCTATGGTCTCGGCTTCAATTGCAGCAACCGTCATGCCTTGGCCATGGATTGGATCGAAGCTGCAAAATGCATCGCCAAGGACGAGTAATCCGGAGGGCCAATTCTCCATCAGTTCAAAATGTTGACGGACAGACTCGGAAATACGGTATCCACGCGGTCCTTGAAAAGGCTCCAGCTGTTCTGCCAACGCTACGATTTCATCCGAAGCAAACAGATGTTTGATTTGCTCTTGAAACTCATCCGGATGGGTTGGAGGATATTCATCTCCTCCTGCGTTGAACAGTAATAGTCCAGCGATATCATTTTCAATGCGCCACAACATGCCTGCACGAGTTCCTTGCACAGGATCGGACTCTGTTATCACCGTTCCCCAATCATTTTGAATAGAGGATGGTATCTTATAATAGCGGGTGCTGTAACCAAGAGACACCTTCAGCACTTCCGGCTCAGGCACGGACAACCCTATCTGATCAAGCCATCTGATCAATTTGGAAGAACGTCCCGCGGCATCAATAACCATATCTGCTGCAAGCATTGCTTCCCGGTTATCCCGACCTCTTTCTTTGGTATACACGCCTGTAATCGAACGCTCATCTTCTGATGCTATTAACCCGGTAACTTCCGTATTCGTTAAGAAACTTATATGATCTATGTTCTGGACTCGCTGACGCAGTACCCATTCCAGCAGGGCTCTGCTGCTCGATGCAATTTTGAATGAGGAAGCAGCATTCGCCATATTAACTAATGTACCGTAGCGATTGGCAATCATAAACTTCTCTTCATGTGAAGGAATGGCACCAAGCGCGACCAATTCGTCATTGTATCCGGGAAAGTAATGTTCCAGAATGAGTCCGCCGCGTGGTAATACACGATGTGGATGAAAGGATTGAGGCACACCCTGCCGATTTGCCGGCTCAGAAGGCAATTCATCTCGCTCAATGATACATACCTCATCATAATAATCAGATAACATTCTTGCAGTGATTAATCCTGCGATACCTGCCCCGATCACCACAGCTTTTTTCATTTCGGACATCTCCACTTCATCCTCTCTAATCCATCATATTTTATCTACACTTGTAGCCCTATCAAAAAATTACTTATAATACCAATATACACTTGAAATCTCGTTCCATGTAAGAATCAATGTGTTGATACTATATAGCTAAACTACAATAAGGAACTGATGTAGATGAAAATGATTGATAAAAAGGTGGATTTGAGAGTTACCCGAACTTATAAATTGTTAACGATGGCGCTACTCGATCTGTTATGTGAGAAAGGTCAGCTATTCAGCAACATCACAATTAATAAAATATGTGACAAAGCTATGGTTCACCGAACAACGTTTTACAAACATTTCAAGGATAAATTTGCTCTACTGTCCTCCACCCTAACTTGGATCCTTCGGGATTATTTACACATGAATGTAGAAGATCGATTACAGCAGCCTTTGCAGAGCGTATCTAAAATGCTGTTTGGAAATGTACTGGAGACAATTGTGCATAACCAACAGAATGATGAGGGGTTTAACAACTTTTTCATACATTATATCGGAGAGATATTCAGACAGGATTTTCTGGAATTGAAGAGAAGAGGTAAACAATTTTCACTTCCCATAGAACTTGTAGCCGAGTTTCACTCGGGGGTGATTCGTTTACTTGTGATGTGGTGGATACAACATTTCGAAGAAAATGTTACGGCAGAACAGATGGATGAATATTACTACCTACTGGTTAACGAGAATATCATGTCGGAATAACAAACAGCTCAACCTAAAATCAAGGGCTGATTTTGAGATTGAGCTGCATACCTTCAAACTTTACCTATTTTAAAACAGATTCGGAAGCCTGCACTGTCATCCTCGCACGACTTCTTTTCTTCAACCAGCCGCTCACCTTCTCATTCATCGCCAGCAGACCTGAAACGACCAGCACTACACCGATCCATGTAACCCAGCTGACATGCTCACCGTAGACAACAGCACCAAGCCCTACGGCAATGGGTGGTGAAATGTATAACCATGTTGCTGGAAACAACGGGTTGGTACGCGACATAATCCAATAGAACAGACTATGCCCCACCATGGAGCCGATGACAGTCAGATAGATCACCGACGACACAGCAGGCACCCAGTCGAGAGCAGACATATTCCACGATTCCGTTCCGACCGAGAGCAGGGATAACAGCAGTCCCCCATACATCATCTGCACCGCATTGATCGCTACAGGACTAGCCTCCTTGAACTGATGAATGACCTTTTTGGAGTACAATGCACCTGCTGAATAACAGACCTCCCCCACTAGTACCGCGATACAACCCCACATGAACAGGGAACCTGCACCAAGCGATACACCTGGCAACACAACCAGTACCACACCGGTGAACCCGATCAGGCAGCCCACAATCATACGGGCAGATGTTTTTTGTCGTAACAGCGCCGTCTGCATCAACATAATCATCAGCGGCCCTGTCGCCGACAGAATGGCACCCACACCCGAGCTCACATGCTGTTCGGCCCAATATAATGTGGCAAAGGTGCCGAAGGTCAGCCCCGCTCCCGTCAACAGCATCTCCTTGCGGAACAGGAGTGACCAGCTCACTTTGCCCTTCATCCTCATCCATGCAAACATCAGCGCTCCCGCGATTAAAAATCGCAATCCGGCTGACAGAAAAGGAGGCATGCCTGCCTCTACTCCAATTTTAATAGCCAGAAATGTTGTACCGAAAATAAGACACATAACCGTAAATGCAATCCCCACCATGATAACCACTCCTTTATCTGTTCTCCATCATATCTCATGGTCTACAGAACAGAATGAACAAAACAGAACAGTTTTCTCCCATTAGCTGTTACAATAGAGTTCAAAAGGAGTGTGAGCCGGGTGGGCAGAACCATGATGATGACAGATAACAGCCTGAAATTATATGAGCAAGTAATCCATTATCTCGTTGTACGTATAGAAGCGGGAGAGTGGGCAGAACATGAAAAACTGCCATCTGTACGAAGCCTGTCCGAGCTACTCGGCGTACATCGTCTGACTGTTTTCAAAGCCTATCAGGAGTTAAAAGAACGTGGGAATGTTTATGTGAAAGATAAGTCTGGCTATTATGTCAGCCCAGCGACTCCATTCTCAGTAACGGATCAGGCGGATGATCCCGCCGTGTCTGCCTGGCTGCATTGGGATTCACTTGCACGGGTACAGTCCCTTGAAGCAGAATACCAATTTTCCAAATCGTTAATCGATCCCTCTCTGTTGCCCAACCGTTATTGGGGTGAACTAATGCGTGATCTGCTGGATCAATATCCCCGTTTGCTCGGAACGTATTCCACAATTCAGGGAGATCTGGAATTGCGAAGTGCGCTGGCAAGCCATCTAACGAAAAAAGAACGCTTCTATCTCTCTGCAGACGAAGTGCTCATTACATCGGGGGCCCAGCAAGCGATTGACGTCATCTCGCGGACGCTGGTCAAACCCGGGGATCGGGTGTTGATGGAACGGCCTACGTATGGACCAGCAATGGAGATTTTCCGTAAACAAGGTGCTCGTCTGATCTTTACGGATATTCACTCGGATGGGTATGATCTGGAGCAGATTGAGCATCTGATGAAATCGGAGAAACCACGCTTATTCTACACGACGCCAACTTTTCATAATCCAACCGGCGTTAACGTTCCAGTAGAACAGCGCAAGCAGTTACCTGAACTTGCAGAACAGTATGGTTGTTTTCTGCTCGAAGACGACAGTACCTATGATATCTATTTTAAGGAGAAACCTCCTGCACCCATTTTCACCTACGATACTACTGGACACACTCTGTACATCCGCAGTTACAGCAAGTATGTTGCACCCGGGCTACGGATTGCAGCCATCATATGCCGCCAGCGATTCATGCCAGGACTACAGGCTGTAAAATCACTGACAGATAACGGATCGCCCCTTCTGAACCAGAAGCTTTTTCTCCGTTATTTTCAGTCAGAACGCATGCATCAGCATCTGTCCAAGCTGCGGACCGCCATCCAGCTACGGATGGAAGTGATGGAACAATCTCTGCTGGAAACGGACTGGACGTGGACCCGGCCGGAGGGCGGACTCAACTTTTGGGTAGAGCTTCCTGAGGGTGTGGATACAGGGAGACTGCTTCACCGGTGCATGGAACAATCCGTTGCCTTTGTACCCGGAACCGTATTCGATTCTTCGGATAATTCAGCCAGTCGCAAGCTGCGCCTGTCCTTCTCTTATGCACATGAGCAGCAGATTCGGGAAGGCATGAGCAGGCTCATTACGCTTGCGAAAGAAATGTAAGGTTCGGATACTCTTGGATTGAAGCCAATCCGAAGAATTTCAAGTGCAATTTGTCACTCGTATCGCTGCATCAAAAAAAGTCGCCTTATGGCGACTTTACTTTTGGTGTTCTATAGTATTTACCTTATTTACCTGCACCCGCTCTGTGCTTAGAGGTCTTTTCTTGCAAACAAGCGAATGGTAATGAGATAGGACAGCAAAAACAAACCTATAATGCCTACAGAAACCAATGCCATTGTCGTTGTGGTAATTATACCGTTCTCGTTGGCCATATTCATCAGGTACGCAACGGGTTGCGCCAGTATAATCATGCAGACCATGAATATCGCATTGATGATACCAGCACCTTTTTTGCTAAGTCCGTAGAAAAGAGGCATGTATATGGAAACTAATACAAGCACCATGCCTACGGCAATGACAATATCCCTAAGTGAATAATTCGGCTTGTTCAGTTCAGGATAATTCAGGTTCACAAGCTGGTGAATCCCAAACGACGCGAGTACCCCGAATAACGTATAGATTATAGCAGAAAGGTACTTGGCTTTTACAATCTGTTTGCGGCTAACGGGGAGTGTGACCAGGAAATTGTGATTATGGTTTTTGATATCAATCATGGTTGCCAGCATGACCGAACCAAAGGCTGTGTAGATGCCTACAAAATACATTGACATTTCACTCTTAGGTATAAAGGCGAGACTAAATACCACCAGGTATAACCCAATCGTCCACAGTGAACTTTTTAGTACAATGAAATCTTTACGAAGCAAGTTAAGCATATTTGCGTCCTCCCTTCGCCGTAAAATAAATGAGGTCTTCTAACGTAGGTCTTTGTAAAAGAGCTAACCTGCCAAATAACCGTTCGGCCTCTGCCTTATGATCCGACAATGCTTCAAAACCAACGGCTGTCTCGCGTATTCCGATGAAATGTTTCCGAATGTCGGAATCAAGCAGACCCATATCCCCTTTTACAATCGTATACCTTTCCAGCACATCATCTTTTGCCTCGTTAAACACCAGTTTCCCTTGATGAATAAACGTAATGTAGTCTGCAATACGTTCCAGATCCGTCGTAATATGCGTTGAGAAAATAATAGACCTTGTTTCGTCCTGTATCATATCTGCAAGCAGATCAAGCAGTTCCCGCCTAAACACAGGATCAAGCCCGGATGTCGGTTCATCCATAATCAGCAGATCCGCTTCATGCGACAAAGCTACGGCGAGAGAATACTTAATCTTCATGCCTTTGGACAGATCCTGGATTTTCTTTTTGGGAGACAGTTCGAACTGATCCAAGTAGTCATTGAACGCTTTATTATCCCATTTGGTGTAAAAAGGAGCGATCATTTGTGTCATCTCCCGGATCGTTAGATGCTCATAATAAAAGCATTCATCTGACACAATGCCCAGGCGTTGCTTGATATCAACTTCCTGACTTGGCATCTCACTGCCCAATGTCTTGAGGCTCCCCTTATCGGGCTGGATCAGACCCGTGATCATTTTGATCAAAGTACTCTTTCCCGCCCCATTCGGACCAATAAGTCCCGTGATATACCCTTTTTTCACATCCAGAGATACATTATCTACTTTAAATAAGGGATACGTTTTGGTTACATTACGTAATTCGATAGCGTTCATTATGCTTATTCCTCCTCAACCAACAATGTAAGATGATGGATTACATCCTGTGAACTCATGCCCAGTTCTCTGCTCTCACGAATCACTTCGAGCATCTTCTCTTCCAATTGTTTCATCCGCCGCTCTCGAATAAAGTCCTGATTGGCTCCGGATACAAAGCTCCCTTTGCCTACAACTGAATCGATCAGTTTCTCCTTCTCCAGCTCTTCATAGACACGTTTAGTTGTAATAACACTGACTTGCAGATCCTTGGCGAGCTGCCGAATGGAGGGAAGACTATCTCCAGCAACCAATTCTCCGCTCAAGATGCTCTGTCTGATCTGAGTTAGAATCTGCATGTAGATCGGATCGCTCGAAGCATTCGATATTAAAATGTTAATCTTTCCTCACCTCATTGATGTTACGTAGTTTTCAGTAGGCATAGTGTATATATATAATATATACACTATGCCTACCGATGGTCAATCTTTATTTCACATTATTCTCATTCTGATTCGATCCATAGACACGGGCTAGCTAATCTGGACGACAAAAAGAGGACGTCAGTTTCCTGTTCGTCCTCTTGATTAATCAAGCCCGAAAGGTCATATGACCTCCCAGGCTAATGTTATGTGCTGGATATGACCTTATCCACCAATCCATATTCGACTGCTTCCGCAGCGGTCAGGAAATAGTCTCGATCCGAGTCCTTCTCAATCCGCTCAATTGACTGTCCTGTATGGTCGGCTAACAGCTTGTTAAGACGTTGACGATGCTGAATGATGCGGTTAGCATGAATCAGCATATCGGATGCCTGCCCTCGCGTACCGCCATGTGGCTGATGGATCATGATCTCACTGTTGGGCAGCGCCATACGTTTACCTTTTGTTCCACCGACCAGCAATATCGTACCAAAGCTTGCCGCCATCCCTGTACAGATCGTGGAGATATCCGGCTTCACAAATTGCATCGTGTCATAGATCGAAAATCCTGCGGTCACCGACCCACCAGGGCTGTTGATGTACATCTGGATATCCTTTTCCGGGTCCTCTGCAGTCAAAAACAACAACTGGGCCACGATGGCATTTGCCATCTGATCCTCAATTTCTCCGGACACCATAATGATCCGATCTTTGAGCAAACGTGAATAAATATCATAACTCCGCTCTCCGCGAGCTGTCTGTTCCACTACATAGGGTACTACATTCATGTGTGTCGCCTCCTCGGTTTAGGCAACCATGTTGACCGTGTATCCGCCTCCATACGACATCGAGTTCATGCCAGAAGTAGAGTACCCGTACATCATTGGTTGCATGGTTGGAGACGGCAAAGTATGCTGCAAAATCGTGCCCGCCACAGCCATCGGGTCATCGGTCCGGTTCAGGCACAGATCAATCATTCGGGCTGTATCCCCATTACGAAATGCCAGCAGATAGCTGCGCAGTTCCTCCCGATTGTCCTCCACTGCGCCTTCCTCATACTGCAATTCAGCGTCCGATTGTTCCAACCTGTGCCTCACTTCAGCTATGGCAGAGCGAGCACGACTTAACGCTGCTTTCACAGCGCCTTCTGTCGTATCCAGCATTTCCGCAGTCTCTGCCGCCCTATAACCCATTAATTCACGTAATACATATATCACTCGCTGCCACGGTGGTAGCGTATTTACAAGAAGTTGTACGGCAGACTCCAATTCCTCGAATCGCCTTTCCTCCTCCATTTCGTGAAGGAGCGGCTTCAAGCTATCCAGTTTATAAGCCAATCTCTCCCGCTGACGTAAGATATCAATCCAGCTGTTGCGAGCAATACGAATCAGATAAGCTTCCCAGTTTATATCTTTATTCATCCCGGAAGTTCCAACCACTCTCGACGACAACACTTTGAGACAGGTCTCCTGAACCAGATCCTCCGTGTCTGGAACTGATTTCGTCAGAGATAGACAATACGCATACAACGAACCCATCAGATCGGGTAGTACGGTATGGATGCTTGGGTTCAATTGATTTTTTCTGTCGTTGCCATTAAATTCAATATTGAATTTATCTTGTTTACCATCATCATGTGGTCTGTTGATTCTGCAATCCACGGACTTCACAAAGGCCATCTTGGGGGCCCCCCTTTGCTGGTTCCTGATTGATTTTGACTTACACTATGTAAACGAAGAACCCCTTGTAAAGGATACGCTCTTCTGAATTTATTTTTGTTACGCTAGTTAAGTTGAGTTACGCATTCGTTTCCAGCTTTAATGTTCCAAGCGGCACCTTCATCCCGGTAAGGGCAATCGTAATACTTCCATCCAGATTATAATTCTGCCGTACATCGACGTCATGAGACATATGTGTAAAATATGTATGACCTGGCTTCAGTTCCCACAGCAGCTCCTGCGCCTCACGCATATCGTACACGGAACGTGTTGAGAATTCCGCAAGTTCATGCACAAAGCTTGTTCCAAGCACCAGCAGATCCAGTCCGTGCAACGGCTCTTTCTCGGCATCCTTCAGGTCAATAGCGTCTGAACAATACGCCCAGCTATACCCACCCTGATCCAATCGATAGGCGTACGAATACCCGTTATGTCCATGGCATACTTTCCAGGAATGTACCTTCCAGCCGCCGAGTTCAATATCATCATCCGTTTCCAGAAAGTCCATATGACGACCCAACCAAGGAAACTGTCCCTGAATGGTGGCAATCACTTCGCGTGGTGCATACAAACGCCCCTTTACACCCAACCACCGGCATGCATCCGCCCATTCCGGCAATCCTCCAATATGGTCAAAATGGGCATGAGTGATGAGCAACGTATGCACTATGCGCAATCCCTGATCCTCCATCTGTGATCTCCAGTCTGGTCCGCAGTCAATCATGAACTGTTCACCCGCACCATCCCCACCACCGTCAATCAGAACAGAAGAGCGTTTCCGTTTATTCTCTCCCGTAAGCCTTGCCTCTGTACATACTTCGCAATCACAATACACACGTGGAACGCCCATCGCATCGCCAGTGCCCAGAAATGTTAGCTGATCCAATCCGCATTCCCCCTGAATTAATGATATGTAGATTGTAATCGTCCACCTCCGTTTTTGCAAAAAAAAGACCATCCCGCTGCAGTTCTCCACTGCAATTCGGGACAGTCTGTGGTCTGACCGTTCACCGTCAGACTTTAATTCCATGCTTCGCTCCATTCGGGAGCGTACGCTTCGTCAGCATGTGATGCAACCTTATAAGCGGGTCATCCGCATGAAGATCAGGCCTTACCTTTTAAACAGGCCACGACCGATTAATTCGAGTCACATCCACTCCGCGCTGGAACTATACCAGTGCCCGCAGCTTCAACGTCAGTTCCTGACCCGCAGGTACATCCTTCGAATCCGTAATGACCCAGTTCGATGCAAGCCGCTTCGCCAGTACCTCTGCCTGCTCCGGTTTCAACTGTAATCCGGTGATGATTCCTTCACCCACTGTGAAGTCTTTCTCGGGCTGTACCTTGAAGGCTTTCTCCAACCAGATTCCGAGTCCACCACGCGTGCTAAAGGTAATCCGGTAGCCATCTTTTACTGCTGCCTCCAGATTTTCACCATGTTCATCCGCATACGAGAAAAATTCGGTATATCGGTATTCCTCTTCAGACACGGCGTCAAAAGCGGAAACGTCTTTCGCTTGAATAGCTTTTAAAATTTCTTCCTCAGGCATCCCCTTACCGCGGGCCTGCTCCAGTCGAATTGCTGTACTTTGGGATAATTTGATCTCTGCACTCATCCAACTCACACCTTCCTGCTAGTACTATGTAACAATCATGATTCAGTATACCTCTATTATAACCTTTTGGCAGTAAAAAACCTTCATCTCTACTTCCATTGAAATGAAGGTTTAGTATCTACATGCTCGGTTACCTATTCGATTACATCAGCAATACTCATAATCCAGCGAGCACCTGATACCACACGCCGCGTTTGGAGTACAACGTACTGCGTACCTCGTCCCATCCACCCAGATAGTTGATATCAAATAGCCCTTCTGGCGTTGGGAATGTCGACTCCGTCTGTGCAAATACATCCGGATCTACTGAACGAAAACCGTGCTTGGCAAAAATACGCTGCGCTTCTGGTGTACGCAGATATGCGACAAAGGCTTCTGCCAGTTCGCGATTTCCATGTTTATCGGCATATTTATTCACAACAACTGCCGGGTTCTCAATCAGGATCGTATTTTTTGGAATGACGATGTCATAATCTACACCTTTGGCGATCCGGGCAAGCAATTCATTTTCATATGTGACGATGACATCACCCACACCATATTCGAATGCCGCCATCGAAGAACGCCCACTCTTGTCCAATGATTCAACGTTACGATGTACCTGTTCGAGAAAAGCCTTGGCTGCGGCAGGATCTTTCTTCCCCTCTTGCTTCTCCGACAGTTTCAATCCGGCACCATAAATGGCATTAATGTCCCATTGTGCGCCTCCGGATGTCTTTGGATTGGGGTACAGTACCTTCACTCCTGGCTTGGTTAAGTCCTGAAAATCACGAATACCGAGCGGGTTGCCCGCTCTTGTGCCCAGAACAACAATTGAACGGGTGATCATGCCCTCATTAGGGGTCTGTTTCCAATCAGAGCTAACCAGATCGGCTTTGACCAACTTCTCGATATCACTCTCCATCGCGAGCAAGGCTACATCAGCCTCGAATCCACCAACGATGGCTCTTGCCTGTGTGCCCGAAGCTTCATAGGATTCTTGAAAGTTAATCGTCTGTCCGGTTTTTGCCTTCCACTCCTCTTGGAACTTGGGTAGCAATTCGCCTACAGCATCTTTCGCTACACTATAAGCACCAATCACCAGCGTATTGGATGAATCGTTACCAGAGGGCTCGTTCTGTTCGCTTGACTCCTCCTGCTTGCTGCATCCAGCGGTCATGCAGACGAGCAGAAGCATGAGGGCAACATATAAGAGTATGGCTTTCTTCTTCCTCGTCTGCATGGGCAGCCCCTTTCTTCCACTTGATCTAAATCATCACCGGCATCGGATCTTCCTTCAGTCGGTTCTCAACCACCCAACTGTTGGAGTCATTGAAAAGGTATGCACGGTGTACAAGGACTCGAATTTGTTGACCGATCTCCAATGTCGTTTTCTCCAGGGAACGATATGTGATTAACTTATGACCCTGTACGTCCACCTCTACCATCCATTCACTACCGCGGAAATGAAGATGTTTGACTGTACCTTTTTCCGTTGCAGACAACATGGTGAATTCGTTTTTCAAGCCGATCTCAATATACTCCGGTCGGATCAGCGCTTTGGTACCTTCACCCTCAACCGCATGTTCGAATCCTTTCAACTGGGAGGCATCCTCCACAACCGTAGACTCCCCGATAAATGTAGCCACAAACGGTGTCTGAGGGTTTTTGTAGATATCCCAAGGTGTGCCCTTCTGTTCCAGACGACCCTGACTGATAATCATAATCTCGTCCGCCACTTCAATCGCTTCATCCTGATCATGCGTTACAAAAATCGAAGTGATTCCCACCCGCTCGATTAGCTCCCGCAACCATGAACGCAGTTCCTGACGGATCTTGGCATCAATAGCCGCGAACGGTTCGTCCAGCAATAACAGCTGTGGCTCCGGGGCGAGTGCTCTGGCAAAAGCAACACGTTGACGCTGCCCACCAGATAACTGATGTGGATAGCGCTGTTCGAAACCTTTTAACCCGGTCAATTCAACCAGTTCCATCACCCGATCACGGATCTGGGCTTTTGGCGTCTTCTTGACCTTGAGTCCAAAGGCGATATTCTCAAATACCGTCATATGTTTGAACAAGGCATAGTTCTGGAATACAAATCCGATGCCCCGCTCCTGTGGAGGCAGATGGTTCACAACTTTTCCGTGAAAGCGAATCTCTCCGGAACCCGGATTCTCCAGACCCGCAAGCATCCGCAGGATGGACGTCTTCCCGCCTCCGCTGGGTCCAAGCAGACCGATCAGATGACCTTTGGCAATATCGAATGAGACATCTTTTACCGCATGAAAATCACCGAAATGTTTGTTCAGATCACGGACTTCTACATGCATATCAATGCACTTCCTTTCGCTTCTTGGCCCATTCCATCATGAGCAGCAGCCCGACGGAGAAGGTGACCAGCACCAATGCCACACCATTTGCGGCAGCTACATTAAAATTCTCAACATCCTGGTACACCAGAGTTGTTGCGGTCTGCGTTTTGTTCATAATATTACCGGATACCACCAGCACTGCACCGAATTCCCCAAGCGAGCGCGCAACCGTCAAGACTAGACCATACACTACCGCCCAGCGGATCGAAGGCCATGTCACACTCCAGAACGTTCTCCAGCCGTAGGCGCCAAGTGTAGATGCCGCCTCCTCTTGCTGAGAACCGAGTTCCTGGAGGACAGGCATAACCTCTCTGACCATCAGTGGAAAGGTAACAAATAACGTTGCGATCACCATACCCGGGAAGGCATAGACCACATTGAATCCAATCCCTTCAAAAAAAGCGCCCATAATGCTGTTAGGTCCCAACATCAACACAATCATCAAGCCGCCAATGACAGGAGATACTGCATAAGGCAGGTCTACAATGCTGTTCAGCAGCCCTTTTATCCGTTCACTCAGCCATCCGGCACGAACCAGATACAGAGCCATCATGATGCCAAACAATGTATTTAACAGGGTGACCACCAGAACCACCAGTCCGGTCATCATCAAGGCATGTAACGCCTCAGGGCGCATTAACCCTTTCAGGAATCCACCTGCCCCGTCTTCAAATGCGCCAATAAAAATGCGTCCAAGCGGGATGATCAACAGTACAATAAATACCGCAAACGTCAGTCCGATTAACAGTCGTCTCATCGTCTTCTCCCCCGCATCTGCACCAGATTGATCAGCCAGAGGATCAGGAAGGAGAGCGTCAGGAGTAACACGGATACCGCGGCGGCTCCCGTTGGATTATCACTTTCAATCTCCCCGTAGATAAATACGGAAGCAGTCAGTGTTCTTCCCGGAATATTACCAGCCACCAGCACAACAGCCCCGAATTCAGCCAGTCCTCTGGAGAAAGCCAACATCCCCCCACTGATCATGCCAGGTGCCATAGAAGGCAGAATAACCTGCATGAACGTGCGAGCCTTGGATGCCCCCATCGTGTACGAGGCCTCTTCCTCGGAAGGATCGATTTCTTCCAGCAAAGGCTGCACTGCACGGATAACAAACGGAAACGTGACAAAGGTCATCGCGATAACAATGGCGGGCTGGTGAAATACAATCTCAAATCCCATGGATTCTGCCAGTTTCCCGATGGCACTGACCGGACCCAAAAGCAGCATAATCATCAAGCCGCCCACCGCTGTTGGCAGTGCAAACGGGAGATCAACCAGACTGTTGAGAAACGATCGGCCCACAAAGCGATATCTTGTCAGCACCCAGGCGATCATCGTGCCCAAAACCACATTAATCAGCGTGGCAATGACGGCCAGCCGAATGGTCAGCAGTACGGCTTTCCACGCGATGGGGTCCATAATGCTCTGAACAAAGTTGCTCCATCCTTCAGAGAAGGAATTGACGTACACACCGATGATTGGAAGTACAATAAGTACGATAAAATATAACAATACGGTACTGCGGAATCCCCAAGTCCATCCCTTATGACGAAGAACGGTATTCATTGCTGCGTTCCCTCCCAGCCTCCGGCTTTAGCTCCGGTCGGCAGTCTTCCTGGATTTAATACGACATTTTTCCTAAGTTGGATGATATTACTTTAATATTATTCCCATTAGTCTACTTGGTTTTGCTTTTCTGATACTTTACCAGTTTGCAGTGCTAATCGTCAATGCTTTTATTGAATATAATTGGGTCACATATGAGATCAATTAATAAAAATCGCACTGTACACTGCGCGGCCAGAACAACCTTCCGATCACTGTTATCCCCAGATTTCTTTGATCCCCTTTCTTAAGGGGAAATCCGGTGATAAAGGCGAAGCTTATGCTTCCGAAGCAGCTATCCTACAGAAAGCTTTTAGCTTCCGCTTCTTCAGGTTATTTCTGACCTCTCCGTTATTGTGCGATTCACATATCCGTCTTCATATGTGGTTTGTTTGGTATGTAGTGGTTAAGGTACAATCGAGGGTAAGAACAGAGATGATAAGGAGTGATCTAACATGTTACACAAGAAGAATATATCCACTTCGACACGAGATGAAATGAAGGATATCACATGGGACGTAAAGCAGGTTGTCCAGAGTAGCGGGGTGCAGAATGGGACGGTGCTCATCTACTGTCCACATACGACGGCGGGGATAGCCATCAACGAAAATGCAGACCCGGATGTGAAACACGATGTCTTGTTGCGCCTGGACGAAGTGTACCCTTGGGAGCACCCCGAGTATCGACACGCCGAAGGCAATACAGCCTCTCACCTCAAATCGATCACAACAGGACCATCACAGACGGTGATTATTCACGAAGGCAGACTGCTGCTTGGCCGCTGGCAAGGCATTTACTTTTGCGAATTCGATGGGCCACGTGAGCGGGAGTACTTTCTCAAAATCATGGAAGGTTAGTTGGGGTCTAATAGGCCTGCCACCTGCTCGTTCATTTTTGCAAACACAAACAGGCGGTCCACCCTCATTCCGGGTCGGAGCCGCCTGACTTGGTCTGCTGCGCATATTAACTTTCGCGAGACAACGTTATAAAGAATTAAAGTTATGACAAATCACCGCCCTGAAGTGTAGGGGTGCAACAACAGCGCCATTATTGGTCGCCAGACTGCTGACCCAGATTGCGGCACAGCACTTTGACATGAGACAGCGCAGACGATTCAATCTCCACAAACGTTAACCGGTCCTGAATGTAATAAGAAATGAATCCGTGCATAGCCAAAAATAGCGTACGCGGTACCCTTTGAATATCCTCTTCCGTACAGTTCGCTTCATTCATATACTGCCTTATAATCGATGCAAACAATTCGAAGCAACGCCCCTGTTCGGTACGACAATAAGACAACAGTTCTTCATCCCTGATCATAAACATAATTTCGTATTGGTATGGATTCTCCAGACCAAAGCGAATAAACTCCATCATAATGTGCTCTACCTTGCTCACATCATCACGAACCGGCCTGACCATGGCTTGCAGCAGCAAATGCCCCAGATGATTAAAATCTTCAACCACGATGGCATAGAACAGCTCTGCCTTTTCCTTAAAGTGATAATACAGCGACCCATGACTATAGCCCAGATGCTGGCCGATGCTTCGCATCGAAATGGCGCGGTATCCTTTGGTAATAAAAAGGTGCCTCGCCGCCTCCAGTATCCGCTCCCTCGACAACTCCTGTTCGACTGCTCTTCCAGCCATATATTTTATTCCCCTTCAATAAAATAAAGCCGCTGTCCCTCCGTGATCCGGGATTGCCCTTGCGTCAAATCCGTGATCCAGGCTATAAAAGCCTCGGTTTCACTATCCGGCGGAAGACAAGTCAACGTAACCTTATCGGTGAATCCAGTTTCACCTGTACGGACTTCCCGGCTTCTTAACTCATTTTCCACTTTACCCAGCCACGTATAATCCAGTTCAACAAACACTTCACGATGTAGCACGTTGGTAATGGCTTCTCCGGCTTCAATGGCTGCTACAGCTCCATCCGTATAAGCACGAATTAACCCGCCAGCTCCAAGCATAATTCCCCCGAAGTATCGCGTAACCACAATTGCCACATTTTTTAATTTCTGATTTTTGATCACTTCAAGAATGGGTTTCCCTGCTGTTCCGCTGGGTTCACCGTCATCGGATTGCTTCTGGATCTCGTCCCGCTCCCCAATCATGTATGCAGAGCAGTTATGAGTTGCATTCCAATGTTTTTTCTTGATCTCATCGATGAAGGCAACAGCCTCTTCTTCTGTCGTGACCGGCATAATATGACCGATAAATCGCGACTTCTTGATTACAATTTCCAGATTGCCCGGTCCTCGAACCGTGCGATAACGTTCAATCATCCTAAATCCAACTTTCTGATCTTTTCCTGAGTCCATTTTACAAGAAAGCAGTTCACCGCGCGAACGCGGACGAACTGCCCCGGTTATCTACATCCGGGAACCCTGCATCTTACACAAACAGTGATTACCGGTTAGAATTACATTACCTTATTCAACTATATGAGCAGACCGATGAATTATTCGGAAAGTCTCACTTCGAGCGCTGCTTTCTCTTCTTCAAAGCCTGGTTTGCCCAGCAATGCGAACATATTTTTCTTGTAAGCTTCCACGCCTGGTTGGTCAAATGGATTGACGCCCAGCAGGTAGCCACTGATACCGCATGCTTTTTCAAAGAAGTATACCAGATATCCGAAAGAATATGGAGTCATATCTGGAATGTTCACAATCAGGTTTGGTACTTGACCATCCGTATGTGCAAGCAGTGTTCCTTGGAACGCTTTTTTGTTAACAAAGTCCATAGTTTTGCCTTCAAGGAAGTTCAAACCATCCAGATCGTCCGGATCGGATTTGATTGAGATATGCTCAGCAACTTCAGTAACCTGGATAACAGTTTCGAAGATATTCCGGCTACCTTCCTGGATGAATTGACCCATGGAGTGCAAGTCTGTAGAGAAATCAACGGATGCAGGATAGATCCCTTTGTAATCTTTACCTTCACTCTCTCCAAACAGTTGTTTCCACCACTCGGACACGAAGTGCAGGGATGGCTCATAGTTTACAAGGATCTCAGTGCCCTTGCCTTTGCGATACAATGCGTTACGAACAGCAGCATATTGATATGCTTCATTCTCAGCTACGTTCGGGTTGCTGTATTCTTTGGATGCGTCAGCCGCACCTTGCATCATTTCTTCGATGCTGATACCCGCTGCTGCGATTGGCAGCAAACCTACAGCTGTCAGAACGGAGTAACGTCCACCTACATCATCCGGGATAATGAAAGATTCGTATCCTTCTGCATTTGCCAGTTCTTTCAATGCACCACGTGCTTTGTCTGTTGTAGCATAGATGCGTTTCCGAGCTTCTTCTTTACCATATTTCTCTTCCAGTGCTGCACGGAAGATACGGAAAGCAATTGCTGGCTCTGTTGTTGTACCGGATTTGGAGATAACGTTGACGGAGAAATCTTTGCCTTCAACCAGATCCAGCAAATGAGTTACATATGTGGAACTGATATTGTTTCCTGCAAAGTAGATTTCAGGCGTTTTGCGTTTGTCTTTTGGCAGATTGTTATAGAAAGAGTGAGTCAGCATTTCGATCGCTGCACGTGCACCCAGGTATGATCCACCGATACCGATAACGATGAGTACTTCGGAGTCGCTTTGGATTTTGGCAGCCGCTTTTTGAATGCGAGCAAACTCTTCTTTGTCATAAGCCGTTGGCAGGTCAATCCAGCCCAGATAATCGGAGCCTGTTCCTGTTCCGTTGTGAAGCTGCTCATGAGCCAGACGAATCGGTTCTGCGAAATAATCCACTTCGTGCTGATTTACAAATTGCAATGCCGTGCTATAGTCAAATGTCACTTTTTTTGCCATGATCTCAAAAACCTCCTGATTTCAATTATAGTGCGTGTTCAAACTTTGTAATCAAAAGCGGACTTTTTGAACAACCTCTTATATTATGTCCGTATTCCATTCTAAACAACTTGCCTTAAGGATACTTCAAATCCACGGGGCTGACAAGCTTGCAGCTCGAACTTTGTCGTTAGAATTCAAGAAGCAAAAAGGGTAAACCGAATCCGCGGGTTGCGGTTCTGCTTACCCTTCTTATGTTATTCCGCCGGGTACGAGCAGACGTAGTCAGTAACGCTGCGTATCTCCAGTTTGAATTTGGATTCGGCAGGCACGTGGAACGTAGCTTGACCTTGAATCTCTTGCCACTCTTCTTCTCCGGGAAGCAATACTTTCAGATCTCCGGACAGAATCTCCATAATTTCACGGGAATCCGTACCGAACTCATAACTGCCTGGAAGCATGATGCCCAGAGTCACTTTGCTGCCATCCCCCAAAATAACCGTTCTGCTGGTTACCTGACCATCATAATAAATGTTGGCCTCTTTCACTACACTGACTTGATCGAATTGTGACATGCGTACCCGCTCCCCTGAAGTTAATGAAAACAAAAGGCAAAACAGATCAGGGCGATCATGAGTCACCGCCCATCTCTGCGGAAATAACTTACTGCCATGGATCAGGACAGCATGATGCTCTCCCAACCATAACAGCGCTTATGAAGCTAATTGCGTGTTAAAAAAGTCAGGTTACTAGTACCAAGAAGATGGGATGAAGCTAGAAATGGAGTAGCGGAGCGTAGGAGAAAACTACGTGAGCAACTACAATGTTTCCGAAGGAAACATACTCCGTAAGCATATTCTTATTCGGCTGAATCCCATATTCGGCGCTGATGATGCCGTGAGGCATCCTTCGTAATCAAAAGCAGACTTTTTGAACAACCTCTATTACAGCAATGCTTTTACGCGGCTAACCACGTTATCCACTGTAAAGCCGTATTCTTGGATAACACGGTCGCCAGGCGCGGAAGCACCAAATGTGCTGATTCCGAGAATGTCACCTTGATCGCCAACATATTTCTCCCAGCCCATTGGATAAGCCATTTCGATTGCAAGACGAGCTTTAACATCCGGAAGAAGAACGGACTCTTTATAATCTTTGTCTTGTTTCTCGAACAGATCCCAGCTTGGCATGCTGATTACGCGAACTTGGATGCCTTGTTCTGCAAGTGCTGCTTGAGCTTTAACAGCCAATTGCACTTCAGAACCTGTAGCGATAATTTGTGCTACCGCTTTGCCATCTTTTGCATCAGAGACAACATAAGCACCACGTTTCACGTTCTCACGTGAACCTTCAACCGTACCTTCCAGGATCGGCAGGTTTTGACGAGTGAGTACGAGTGCAACCGGGTTGCTCTTGTTCTCAAGCGCGTAAGCCCAAGCAGCCGAAGTTTCATTACCATCAGCCGGACGAATAACCGTCAGGTTAGGAATGATACGCAGGGATGCCAATTGCTCGATCGGTTCGTGCGTAGGACCGTCTTCACCAACAGCGATACTGTCGTGAGTCAGAACATACGTTACAGGCAATCCCATCAGGGCAGCCAGACGAACAGCTGGACGCAGGTAATCGGTAAATACGAAGAACGTACCTCCGAATACTTTCACACCGCTGTGCAGTGCCATACCGTTCATTGCTCCAGCCATACCGAATTCACGGATACCGAAGTAGATGTTACGGCCGGAGTAATCTTCAGGTGTGAAGTTCTCCAGGTTGTTCAAGTGAGTCATTGTGGAGCTTTCCAAGTCAGCAGATCCACCTGTCAGTTGTGGCACGTTGTGCGCCAGACCGTTCAGAGCGTTACCGGATGCTACACGAGTGGAAAGAGCTTTGTCTGTTGCTGCATATTTAGGAAGATCACGGTCCCAACCTTCCGGAAGGTCGCCGTTAATCGCTGTTTCGAATTGAGCTGCCAGCTCAGGGAAAGCTTTTTTGTACTCGGCAAATTTCTCATCCCAAGCTTTGTTAGCAGAGATACCACGATCTTTCACTTGTGCAAAGTGATCGCGAACTTCAGCTGGTACGTGGAAGTTTTCTTCGTAAACCCATTTGTAATACTCTTTAGTCAATTTGGCTTCGTCTGCACCCAGTGGAGATCCGTGAGTACCGCCGTGGCCGCCTTTACCTTGTTTGTTCGGGCTACCATAACCGATAACCGTTTTAACTTCAATCAGTGTAGGACGCAGTGTATCTGCTTGACCTTCCTGAATTGCTTTTTCGATTGCAGGCAGATCGTTACCATCTTCAACGCGCAGCACTTGCCAGCCATAAGCTTCAAAACGCTTCGCGATGCTTTCCGAAGAAGACAGATCCAATTTACCATCCAACGTGATGTCATTGGAGTCGAACAACATGATCAGTTTGCCCAGGTGCAAACGTCCAGCCAGGGAAGCTGATTCATGAGATACGCCTTCCATCAAGTCGCCATCACCACAGATTGCGTAAGTGTAGTGGTCAACTACGTTGAATTTGTCTTTATTGTATGTTGCGCCCAGTTGAGCTTCAGCCATCGCCATACCTACAGCCATTGCAATACCTTGACCCAGTGGGCCTGTAGTTGCATCAACACCTGCAGTATGTCCGAATTCCGGGTGACCCGGAGTTTTGCTTCCCCATTGACGGAACTGTTTCAGTTCTTCCATTGGAAGATCATATCCGCTCAGGTGCAGCAAGCTGTACAGCAACATGGAGCCATGTCCTGCAGACAGGACAAAACGGTCCCGGTTAACCCAAGTTGGGTGGTCCGGGTTATGAGTCATCGTTTTTGCAAAAAGTTGGTACCCCATTGGAGCGGAGCCCATAGGCATACCCGGGTGTCCGGAATTTGCCTTCTCAATTGCATCAATCGCCAAAGTACGTACGGTAGTAATCGACAGGTTGTCGATTGTAGTGTTCTCGTCCTTTTGAATCGCTTCGTTCTTGTCAGTCATGGTTTGTCCTCCTCATGTCTTTAGATAAGTCGGGTGCGCAAGCGAATCCCTCTCATCATACAAGCAAACCGAATTTCACAATAAGTGAATCCGCTTGAGTGTTTCATTTTGACTTATTCACTTTTGTATTGTATCACTTGGCGTGAAGCTTTTCCATAACCTTCTTTTAGAAGTTCGTGAAAAATTGGTGGTTTGTGATGAATAATCCTTGTCCTATCAAGCAAAAATCGTACTGTACAAGGTACTAAATTCCAAAAACAGACTTAAGGAGCCTCGCAAATCCATCGCATGAAGTATAACCTTTAACCTGAAAACCATGCATTTTTTAGATATTCATCCTCAATTCACATATAATGTTCCTTAATATGGATTACAAAATTCGGGCTGTGGTTTACTTTTTTCAGATGTACACGCGTCAATCATAGGAGGTCTCGATCATGCCAGATCCTGCTGCTCACCCATCAACATCGGCAAATCACTCATTACCCTGGATATCCGGTATTTTAACGGGAATTCTCTCGGGAGTTGTCCTGGGATTTTTCCTCAAAATGATTCAGGCCATCACAGGTGAACAAGTATATACTCTGCTGCTGAATATTGATTTTGTGCCTGGTCTTCCGCCAACCTTACCCGAATTCATTGAATTTGCTTTGCATCTCATCGTGTCCGTTGTCATCGGTATCTTCTATCTGTGGTGGGTAAGGCATTCAGGCCGCCCTATGATCAAAGGAATTTTACTTGGTGCAGTCTCGTCCTTGCTCTATATCCCACTCTCTCAATTGTCATCACGTGTGCCAGACCTGTACGATGTGTCCGCCATCCTCTACTGGATTGTAGGACATCTGCTGTTTGGTATTATGCTTGGCTTGTGCGGAAAGTATATCAACACAACAAAAAAAGCGACTCCCATTTCGTAAACGAATTGGGGTCGCTTTATTGTTAGTCTATTACGTGGTTCCGAATCAACCTTGCACAGTATTAAAGCGTGAGCTTAAAATACAACGGTTTTATTTTCGTGAACAAGAACACGGTCTTCGACATGCCATTTCACGGCACGTGCGAGCACAACACGCTCAATGGTACGTCCAATACGCTTCAGCTCGGTTACATCGTCCCCGTGGCTTACACGCTGCACATCCTGTTCAATAATCGGGCCGCCATCCAGTTCTTCCGTAACATAGTGCGCTGTCGCACCGATAATTTTGACACCGCGGTTGTACGCCTGCGCATACGGTTTACCACCCACGAAGGCTGGCAGGAACGAATGGTGAATATTAATGATTCGATTGCGGTAATGCTCAATGAACATCGGAGAGATAATCTGCATGTAACGAGCCAGAATGATCACATCCACATCGTTGCCGATGACGTCCAGTTGGCGCTGTTCCGCTTCTTTTTTCGTATCTGCTGTAACTGGGATATGATGATATGGAATGCCAAATGATTCTACATAGTCCTTCATGTCCAGATGGTTGCTGACCACAAGCGCAATATCTGCATCCAGGTCGCCTGCCTGCCATTGCCACAACAATTCAACCAGACAGTGATCTTCTTTGGACACAAAGATAGCCAGTTTCTTCTTGCGGCTGACCGCAGATAACGTCCATTCCATCTGGAAACGGCTTGCTACTTCTGCAAAATCAGCTTCCAGTTTCGGCAAATTGACCAACAATTGCGGAAGATCAAACTCAATCCGCATAAAGAACATGCCGCCAGCAGGGTCCATTGTATACTGGTCCGACTGAACAATGTTTGCACCATGCTGGTGCAGGAAATGAGATACGGCAGCTACAATTCCTGGACCATCCGGACAGGAAATAAGCATGCGCGCACGATCGGCGCGGTTTTTAGAATCAGGGCGTACTTGTTTAGCGTGGATCTCCATCGGGTTATTCTTCCTCCTTCAATTAAGCCATGACCTGCGGGATTAACCCGCAAGCCATGCAATCAAGCGATGATTCAGTTGTTCTTCATTCAAATGCGGGAATAGTGCAGCTTCAGTCACCATGTCATAGAGGCGTTCCAGCGGTTCGCGCGGATCTGCCTTTTTGGCTTTGGCATCATTTTTGAGCAACGTCCACACATCCAGAATATACGAACGAGACTCAATCTCTTTACCTTTGAAAAAGTGTTGCAACTGTTCTACTTCTGTCAGGAATTCCTGGCCAAATCGACCGGCAACATCCCCACGAAGCAGGGCAATCTCCACCTCATACATTGGACGCTGTGTCTTGGCCTCTTTACCAATCCAAGGTGTCTCCAGAATAAATGGACGTCCTTGAAGCTTCTCATGGTTGACGATGCGGTTAATCGCTTCAAACCCGATCCAGCCAGAGCCAATTGGTGTATGACGGTCCTTGTGCGCACCCACAGCATTCTTACTATCATTAATATGCATTACGGCAATGCGGTCAAGTCCTACCGTACGATCGAATTGTTCCAGTACACCGTCAAAATCATTAACGATATCATATCCGGCATCATGAATGTGGCATGTATCCATACACACAGTCAGGCGCTCGTTATACGTTACTTTCTCAATGATCTGGGCGATCTCTTCGAAACTGCGACCCATCTCCGTACCTTTGCCAGCCATGGTCTCCAGAGCGATGTTCACATCCGTGTCTTTCACACCCTCCAGCACTTCATTCAATCCTTCCGCGATCCGTCCGATCCCATAGTGGGCATCTTTGTCTGTAAATGCGCCGGGATGTAATACGATGTTCTTCACACCAATAGCATGTGTCCGACGAATCTCTTCCTGAAGGAAATCTACAGCCAGTCTAAACGTATTATCTTTGTATGAGCCAAGATTAACAATGTACGGTGCATGGACAACGATATCTTCCATTCCACCCTCTTGCATGGCAACCTTGCCTTCTTCAATATACATGGACTCAATTGGCTTGCGACGTGTATTCTGTGGTGCACCCGTATATATCATAAACGAACTGGAACCGTACGAGGACGCTTCCTTCGTTGCACTCAATAATCCCTTGTCCGAAAAGGACACGTGGGAGCCGATTTTCAGCATTATTGATCCCCCTTATTCTGAATTATCCCTTATTCTAACGCGATTATCGAAATAAATCTAGAAATGCGCTATAATTCGGGATAGAGGCTATTTTTTACAGCTAATATGTGGAACATGGGTAGGCGGAATCCGTCTTTCCGTGAAAATCAATGAACCGAGGTGACTCCGCAATGATTTTCGACTCCTACGCGATAATACTAAACAGCTATTCCCCCAGCAATTGGTTTATGAATACGATCGCATTCTGGACTTTTTTATTGTTAGGCAGCATGTGTATCGGTGGATTTTTCATGATGCGCAAGTTTTTGAAAGTGCTACCAAAAGCAGACGGAAAGTCCAAACTGGATTGGCAGAATTATTGGGTTGAAGCCAGCCGTCACTTATGGACAGATGAAGCCAAAGCTTTTTTGGATCAACTAGTGGAGCCTGTGCCCGGGCCATTTCGTGACATCGCCAAACATTCCATTGCTGCAGAGATCGGTAAGATTGCAGTCGAAGACAATGCCACGGAAGTATCGAGAGATCATTGCATCAAAGGATACATTATTGCCACACCGAAACGGGATAATAAGTTTTTGGTGAAATTTCTGGAGAAAAACAAAATCGATTATTCCCCTTATCAACATTTGATTAAATAAAATAAAAGATGAGTTAAGTGGCATATAGATTTGGTTAATTAGATACAGATATGCTCCGTCAGGTAAGTTGTTCCCAACAGGCATTGCTTACCGTACGGGGCTGTTTGTCGATCCAACGGTATGTATCAGCGCAGTGAAATTACAGAGAGGATGTTTGATATGAAAATTGCCATTTGTGGAGGTACCGGATTTGTAGGAGGAGCACTTGTAGATTACTGGCTGCAAGCCGGGCACCATGTGAAAGTTATTACACGAAAACTGCCTGACTTGCATAATCCAAGTAAAAATCTTACATATATATCGTGGGAACAAGTCGAAGAACAACCTCACTTGTTGGAAGGTATGGACGCTCTCGTTAACCTTGCCGGAGAAACGCTGAATCAACGATGGACAACCAAGGCGAAGCTGGAGATTGTTGAATCCAGAGTCACGACCGTAGCGCGGGTAGCCCGATTGGTAGAATCCCTGGAACAAAAGCCGGAAGTCGTCGTTCAGGCTTCTGCCATGGCCATCTATGGAACCTCTCCTAACGAAACCTTTGACGAGAGCAGTCCGCAAAAATCAATGAATTTTCCGTCCCGGGTCTCGGAACAATGGGAAGTTGCTGCAGATGCAATCAAAAATGTAAGACTCGTTAAAATCCGGGTAAGTCTGGTTCTTGGACATAAAAGAGGTGCTTTTCCATTGATGAAACTTCCTTATATGCTGGGTGTTGGTGGCAAGATCGGCAGTGGCAAGCAATGGACTAGCTGGATTCACATTATGGATATCGTAAGACTCATTGATTTTAGCATTCAAAATAAACAAGTGTCAGGTCCGGTCAATGCTTCCTCACCGAACCCTGTTACCAATGATGAATTCGGTCGTACGGTGGGTAAAGTGTATCATCGCCCTCACTGGTTCCCCGTACCCAGCTTCCTGATTAAAACCTTGGTCGGCGAACTATCCGTTGTTGTGCTTCAGGGGCAGAGAGTCATTCCGCAAAAAGCTCTCGACCACGGTTTCCAATTCACTTTCCCAACCTTAACCCAGGCACTGGAAGATCTGAAGCACCGTGGCTTATCTGACTGATTGAACTATGCCTTATCCAACCGACCGATAAGTGTAGACTGATTCCGCAAGTGTAAATGTGTCTCCATCCGCCAATGGATACTCCTTATACGGAGCAAGAATATTGCCCTGAAGAATGGTTCCATTGACGGAACCCAGATCCTTAATCACATAGCCCGATTTGTTCCGGCTCAATTCCACATGAGCACGGGACACCCCGGTCGCTGTGTCCACCCACTGAACCATGTCTGCTGATCTTCCGATGACAAAAGATGCTCCTTGCACATCCATCCGTTCATGTTGGTCACTGCTTCCCGATCTTCGTTCAAGATAATAAGACGCCATCACCGGGCCTGCCCCTGTAACATTACTTCCACTCAGATTCTGCAAATTCACGGTTGCCTCCGCAACTGCATCCTGTCGAATTAGCTCTGAAGTTGAAGCTACCGTTTCCACATGGCGCTGAACGAACGGTGGTTCGGAGTGTTCAGATGCCATATGCAAATTTTGAAAACGGGAATACTCGCTACCACCTTCTGAGGCGGATGTAACCGTTTGGTTTATGCGTTCCACTGGCCTTTCAGCTGCATTCCAGCGCCAACTCTCCTGAAATTGCTCCTCTTCATCATCCGTCTGCTTACCTTTGTTCTTACCTAAATTGAATGAAAAAGACCGCTTATTCTCTGAGGCATTATGAGGGCTTCCCTTACGCTTCCACGTCCATCCTGCTACACCAAGCAAGCCAAGACTGAGCACCATACACAGGATCATCTGCGTCTGTCCCGGTTGCTCCATGTAAATAAATCTCCATACCAATGCCATGGCAACCATACAGCCCAATATGATATAAGTTACTTTGGAAGATCCGGGCTTTTCCTCCACTTCCATATCAACACGCTCTAGCGAATCATACGAGTTACTTCCTTTCTTATCCATACCGTTTGAACTCTCTAATGGAACTTGCTCAGGTGAGCGCCTGCCTGGAAAGGTTCGAGATCTCACCGGAATGTCTTCAACCTCGAATTCACTTGTTTTCTGCGGCTGACGGAAATTTAGTTGCGGCCCCACAGGAGCATTTTGAACGGGAGCACCAAGTTGATATGGCCGAGAAGTACCAGTGGCTAGCCTGCTATCTCGCTCAGAAATCGACGAATGAAGATCACCTCTTGAATCAATGGTTGTTTCCAAAGTTCTGGACGAGAGAAATGCTGCGCCTCCTCCATTCTCTTGCTCGTCAGCGTATAACTCCAGCAGAAGCTCGCGCAACTGTCTGATATCCCAGCGTTCGTTGTCACATAACTGCAGAACACGCTGAATGCCTTCTCCCTGCAGTTCCTGTACATGTGCCATCAGCCTGATCACTAGCTCACGGAATTGCTGAGGCGTTGGATCAACTTCAACTGTATCCATGATTGGAACATATACTATCCCAAACTCACCCTGTTCGAATGAACCGTTAATGAACAAAGACTCTTCCTGGATCAATAATTTACGAGGCTCCAACATATACTGTCGGCATTCCGTGAAGGCATCGGCTAGTTGGAACAACAAACCATACAGAACACGCAATTTGATTTTGCTTGACTTTAACATCTGAGATAACATCTTGTACCCTGATATGTCGTACTGCAAAGTTACATTTCGATCGACTTCCCGAATATGAACAGGAAGAAGTCGCGGAATCTGATTGGAGGACAACATCCCCATCTGTACACGGCTCAATTCCTCCATTCGTAACCCGTCTGCTTTCTCCAAAACCATGAAAGCCCCACCATTACGAATAAAATCTCTCGTTAGTCCATACATGCCAATCCTCTCTTTCCATTGTTATTCTCAAATTTCTCGATTCCTTTTTTTAAGGGAAAAGTCCTGAGACAAGGACCGTGATAAACCCGGGCAATACGGCCAGCATAAACGGAAACTTCAATGTCTTCTCTTTGTTTACCAGCTTGAGCGAACCGAGCATAAAAAAACCTGCAAGACTACCTGCCATGCCTCGAATTCTCTTCGCTGAATCTTTACGGAATAGAAGTATCACTAGACCAATTGCGCCCGCGTACAAAACGGAGTAAATAATGACATGCATGCCAAAAGCAAGTCCCGTCCATGCGCCAATCCCACCAAACAATTTCACATCTCCTGCCCCTACGGCTCCAATCGCATACATCAGAAACAAAATGCCAAAACCTGCTGTAAATCCAGCGGCTGAAAACAAGAAACCATCCCAACCTCCCCATATGATATGGGCCAATACGCCAGCAACAGTCACGGGTAAAGTCAATCGATTTGGAATTTTCATTGAACGAATATCTGTAATAAAAGCTGCAATGACGTATATGCCACAGGCAATATAAAACCACTCCACCTCCATCATTCCCTTCCTTATTTTCTGGAGGCCACGGTAAACGTAGTCTCCGTCTTGGCACCGTCCCCTGTCTCGACAACAAAACTCCATGTTCCTTCTGTTGTCCGAGTACCAACAAACCAATTCCATTCAATAATTCCATTCTCATCTGCGGTGGCCCAGCCGATGTGCTTCGCAGAACTTTCACCTGACTTGTAAAATATCGTTAAGTTGGCTGTCGCTCCTGGTGCTACCTTCACCTTGATCGTTGCATTGTTGCCTATGTATGCCGGGTCAGGCTTCGACAGTACCGTTGCTGAACCCGCAGTATCCCCGTCTCCTGCGCTGCCATCTGATCCTTCTCCGGTATCTCCAATCCATACCCGTTCTGCCGCAGCAGCCTGAATCCGAAGTGGTTTACTGAGAAAGGGGACTTTTATAGGCAATTCATAACTCAGTTCAAGTCGGAAGTATGGATTTGTTTTGTTTTTGAGATCTGGTATCGAAATACCATTCACATGAACACGTTCCATATTAAGCAGCGTTGGCTCGATAAAAGGTTGAAGCAGCGGTTTTACCGTGGGATCAAGTACGGTTTCCAAGACGGATGTTTTGATCTCCTGTAGTGGCTGTTCACCACTGGCGGCCGCTGAACGTACCCAATCACTTAAAGGCTCGGGTAGAGAAGAAGCATAACCTTCTGCCCATTCCGTCAGTGATAACTCTGGTATCTTCCAGCCCCCTCCTGAACCTTCTCCGCCGGCAGAATCAGAAGGTGTGAATGCAAGGGATACGGGATATATTTTCGTTGACAATTGCTTCACCGCTTCACCCGCCGTGCTCTGTAGCGCTGTGGAGATTAGAGTCATTTGCACTATGAAGATGAGAAACATGATAAAGAATAGAAAGACAGGTAACACCAGTGAAGCTTCCAGAACCATGCTACCCTGTTCCTTTTTTGGAGAACATATCTGCTTTTTGAGAGACTTCAAACGCTGCAATCTGATTATTCTTGTTAAACGAATCTGCTTTTGTGCGCTTTCTTTTTCATAATGTTGCTGCTTATCCATAATCCCTCCACCGAAACGATCCTAATTATTCAATAGGAATAATCCGCCTTCCGCTCAATGAAAAATCGCCCATCTTCAACTTGGTCCGCACTACCCATAACTGCACCTATGCTTCTAACCACCCCTGGTAAAAACCACAGCTTGATGCTACTACGCATGTTACCCGAAGCATACGTCTGTTTTTCATCTGGATTCACACCAGTATTCAATCGAATTAGCGCCAGCATTCTGGACATTTTGCGTTCATTGTTACTATGCATCAATAGGAACAATCGGAGATGGTCCCTGTACGTCAGTTTGACTTTGATATACTTGGACAATTCCACACTGCCCTCTTTTGCTAGTTTCATCATATCCGCGATGGCGTTTGTAATCCCGTATAAGATTGCCGCCGATAATACCAGAAGTGGGTTCCCAAGCTTGCTGTGCTCAATTAACCCTTCTGCCGTCCGAATAGCCAGCCGCATCCCAAATATCTCCGCATATGCCGCAGCGATATTACCCGAAGGATTATGAAACCCGTAGACGATATACTCCAGTTCCTGATTCTCCAGTTTGAAAACATCACCAGCATCTCCATCACCTTCAGTCCAGGTAAATAACTGACCAAAATCCATGGAGTTGAAATAGGCTAAAGCATATTCATTCTGAAATAATTCGTCGCCAAGACTGTCCAGCAGACCGGACATCCCGCCAAACAAACTATCCATCCCCTTCATGGCATCGCCACCAGAGTCATAGGGATCTCCAGCAATCTCTGCCTTTTTGGCTTCCTCACGACTAGCCTCGTTAAAAGCAATATTAGCGTTGTAATATTCCTCCAACTGTTTGAAAGCGTCCATGGAACCCGAGCTTCCATTCTGAATCTGCGACAAGATTCGTTTGACTTCCTTCAATTTCCCTTTGGATTCTTTGTCATTTGCTTTGCGCTGGGCATCCGACCCACGACCACTCTCCAGCTGCTGTTTACTCTGTTGGATGAGATTGGCAGGACCACTACGTACATAGGTGTCCATATATCGTTCCGTAACCTGACTTGCCTGTCTGACCGCCGGTTTAATCGGAACACCGCTCATGGCCGTGACACTGCGAAGCTGTGTATTCAATTCCATGTTGTCTCTTCTGACGTTAGAGAAGTCCGAATTCTGGGAAACAACCCGTGCCTTCAACTGATCAAATAGGCTATCTGCCCTCACAAGCTCCGAAGCAAGAGAACGTGTGCTTTTAGCTTCACTGCCTGATCCAGTAGATGCAGGACTCGTCCCAGGCAAATTCGAGTTGCCGACGTTGTCATAGCTCGCATTCTGCGAACGGTTCTCCCCCTCCGCGATCACACGTTTCATTTCCTCATTAATCTTGCGTGCTTCTTCGATTTTGGACTGTGCTTCCTCCATCTTCGTTTGATGGGCCTGTAACGCGGGCTGTATGATCATGCTGATGCCTGTCACCACATTACCAACACCAGTCCGATAACGAGCCAGTTCCAATATGTATTGTTGCTCTCTGAACGGCAGTCCCTCATCCGCCTGTTTCTTGTTCAGATAATCTGCATAACGTGCAGCTGCCTCGGCAGCTGTCTCTGGTGTATCTTCCAACATCTCTTCATAGATGGCCGGTGAAGGCGGGTCCATGATCAACTTCGGAAGATTCTTCAGTTTCTCCGCGGATTCCGTCTGATTAGCAATGGCTTCATCCAGTAATTCTTCACGTTTGTCATATAACTTCTGTAATTTTTTCAGCAAGTCTACCGTGTGTGCAGCTTCCTTCATCTCGTCTGATATCGGTTTGAACCGATTGATCACTTCAAGGGTAAAATCAACCGGAGCCCGATACTTCATATCCTCCTGAATCTGGCGATTAAATATATCGTATCTGCCCAGTTCACGCTCCATGCTCAGCGAAGTTGTATCCCACTGGATATCCAGAATGGGAAATCCATCTTTTACAGCTGAAGGCTTCACGCTATCATTCAACACTTTAGCCATAATTGCATCCCCACTGCTGTCCCCATACCCGAATAAACCATACTCCCGGAGTGATGTGTCATAGGCTGACATGACGGATCTCATCGCAGCATGAGTCATGCGTTCGGTCTGCACCTTGAATGCCGCTATACGAGCGTAATCAATAAATATTGCGACAAACATATAAACTCCGGCCAATATTAATATTAAAAAAAGGGTTACGGCTCCCGACTCACCGTCTTTTTTTCTAAACAGCTCCGCCCTCCTCCTTTTCTCACTTTTTGCTTTTGCCAAAATGCTGCACAACTTGTCCGGCTTCTGCCGCTGTACTGGTCGCCGCACCGCCTTTCCCTTTAAACTTGGCTGCATAATACCGGATTAAATCTACCGTTCGAATGAATTCAACCGGTTCAACAACTGCGGACGATCCTTGAGTGAGGACACGGTTACCTGAATCGAACAAAAAAGAAGGAAGAGGCAAAGATATTACTTGTTCCAGCTTGGTTGTTACTTTCCGCTGAATCAGAGAATTCTGATACTCAATCGTTCCTTTCATAGCTGAGGGTATATGTTGCACCGCTTGTGCTAATTTCTGTTCCGAGAGATTGCCACCTTCACCACCAGGTATAGAGACGCTAACCTGATTATCCGCTCCCGCCCAGCCAAACAGTGCTCCAAGCATACGATCGTCCGTCAGTCTCCAGTACAGATTGTCATGTTCTCCAACACCATATTCACCTGTCATCGCCTGTTTGTGGCTGTTGTCCCAGCTATAGGCTGAACGTTCGGAAGCCGCATAAGCATGTTGATTCAGGAATGTCTTTTGATACATGTACATGGTAAAGAAGAGCAACAACACAAGAATAAACAGCACGACAGGGAAGATCAGGGAGGCTTCAACGGTGAAGCTCCCTTCTTCCTTTTTGAACTTGTTATTCGAAGAATTCATTACTTTTATTACTCACATTAGTTAACAGTCTCTCTACCAACGTCTTAATTTGGTTTTTAAAAATCAAAGCAATAATGATAATAACCCCGATAATCAGAATCAGTTCCAACGTGCCGAGTCCGTCCTCTTCTTTCCAAAATGCGCTTACCTTGTTTTTTAACACTTCCATCATCCCAATTCCTCCTACATATTCATCATCATAAAAGCAGGTGCCCCGATCATGACCACAATCGTAAAAAAGATCAGTACCATCGGAAACACCAGTTTGGAAGAAGCCTGTTCTCCCTTCGCCCGACTGACAGCCTTGCGTTTCTCCCACAACACATGTGACAGATCCCGCAGCGCCAATACAAAGTCACCTCCCCCACGTCGGAAATTCAGCAGCACTGTTGTCGTAAAAATCGTCACTTCCTGTACGCCGCAGCGGCGACTGAACTGTTCAAATGATTGTTGAAAAGAGTAACCATTATTCCAATCCCCCACCGTCTTTCTGAGTTCGTTGTACAACGGATGATTCCGTTCCCCCTGGCTTGTCACACAGTGAACGATAGCACGTTGCACGGTTTCCCCTGCGCCAACCAGCAGTACAATTCGGTTCAGCAGCTCAGGCAGTTCCATAAGAATATCCTGGTCTCTTCGCTGCACCTTTGTATTGAGGTCTTTGTAGAGCGCAAAAGGCAACGCTGCACCGAGCGCGAGCCCACCCACCATACCTCCGATGCCCATATCTCCAATGAGTGATAACAGGCAGCCCACCAGCAGCATGAGCCATGTATAAGTCAACATTTCAGCGCTATACAGCATCGTTTTCTCTCCGCTGTGCTGTATGCCGTACATTTTCTGAATGGCATGTTGCATTCGAAACATGAGCACTGGAAATCTGCGTCCAATCTCGAACTTGTCCAATATAAACAGGAAGGGACCATGCAATTTTTTCAGTCGTAATCCTTCCATATCCAGCTTGCGCAGATGCCGGTAGGTCTGCCCCCGGGTTCGATCCAGCACCAGCCATCCCGCTCCGAGCATCCCTGCGACTATAACGGGAAGCAGCATCGTTTCAGCTCCTTATACTTTGATATCCATAATGCGATTAATCCACAGATAACAGCAGGCGAGTACTACCAATGCTCCACTAGAGATGAGGTACCCCATCCCGCTATATAACGGCTCCATAAAGTCCTTGGCGGTCAGATTGAGGAATATCAGAAAAATAAATGGAGCGGCAAACATCACCTTTGATTCGAACTTTTTCTGCGATACCGCGACCATAATATCCTGCTGAATGTCCAGCTTCTCACCAATCACCGCAGAGGTACGACGCACAACCTCAACCAGATCCCCGCCAGTTCGTTTGCACGTAATGAACACATCTGCAAAGTTCGTAATATCTTCAATCTGCGCCCGATCCGAAAAATCCTGTAGTGCCTCTTCAATTGGTTGTCCATACTCCATCCGTGTCCGCAATATCGTGAACTCACGAATCAGATCGGTATCCGCTTCCGGGTTCAACATCCGCAGATCCTCTACGGATTCCTTGAATCCATTTTCCACCGATTTTCCTGCGGCAAGTGCCGAAGATAATGCATATAATGCTTGCTTAAAATGTAAACTGAGTGTCATTCTTTTTCGTTCCAACAGCACTTTAGTCCAATGTTTTGGTACCCATATGCAACCCGTAGCCAGAATCGCTCCAGCCAACCAGTGATGGTAGAACAGAATTCCGATGCCAAAAAACAGCAGACCACTAATCAGCATACAGATCATTCGTTGTCTCCGGGAAAGCGTATATACGGTGTAATCCGTCAACATCTGTCTGGCTTCACCCAACAGTAATCACCTTCCAATGGCTTTAATTCACGTTGTTATCTGATGAATCTATATCAACACTATATTGTTCTATGTATTCATCCAGCCATTCCCCGAGCCCAGCCATCTGAATTTTATCCACCTGATTCAACCTTCCAACCTGTACTAACCCGCCAATAATTTTGCCTTCACGCTCTTCTTGTTCCTGGAAACGAAACAGTGGATTCAGCATAACCTCACCGTCCTGCATGCCAATCACTTCACTAATCTCTGTCACCCGCCGTGAACGATCTCGTAGCCGGGACAGATGTACAAAAATATCGATTGCTGAACTAATCTGCTGCCTTACAACCGCAATAGGAAGATCCGCACCGCTAAGCACCATCGTTTCGAGTCTGCTGATCATGTCCGAGATAGTATTGGCGTGCCCAGTTGATAAGCTTCCATCATGTCCTGTGTTCATGGCCTGTAACATATCCAGCGCTTCTGCGCCCCTGACTTCCCCAATCACAATCCGGTTCGGACGCATCCGTAAGGAAGATTTGATCAGATCCCGAATAGATATCTGTCCCTTGCCTTCGGTGTTTGCATTCCGCGTTTCCAGTGATACCAGATTGGGTACCGTAACAATCTGTAACTCAGCCGAATCCTCAATGGTAATAATCCGCTCATCGGCAGGGATGAACTGTGATAATGCGTTCAGAAAGGTCGTTTTTCCCGATCCGGTCCCACCTCCAATGAAGATGTTGTATTTGCTCCGTACCAACTGCTGCAATAATTCTGCCGCTTCTTCATGCAGGGCTCCCTTTTCAATCAGATCGGACATCTTCATCGGTTCACTGGGAAATTTACGAATCGTCATCGTGGGGCCTTTCAAAGCAATAGGCGGCAACACGATATTGACCCGGGAACCATCCTTTAAACGGGCATCTACGATTGGAGAAGACTCATTCACAATCCGGTTTACCCCGGACACAATCATCTGGATAATATCCTCGAGCCGTTCCCTTGACTCAAATTCAAGGGTGATCTGGCTGACTTCACCTTCCTGTTCCACAAAAATCTCCTTGTGACTATTGATCATAATCTCCGTAATATCGGGATGATCCACAAGTGGTTGCAAAATATCCAATCCACGAAAGGAGTCAAATAATCGCTGTACCAGCGTATGACGCTCTCCTGAGGTCAGATCATCCAGCTTCGGGTCAGTAAGAACTTTGCGTTCTATCCCCTGCCACAGTTCATCATCTCCTGCGGAAGAGGTTAAATCGAGGCCAGCCCTGACTTCCCTGCGCATCATCTGAAACTGTTCTTCACGATCCAGTATTCTATTGGATGAATCCGTCATAGTGCCCACCGATCCTGCTTCTGAATTCGTCCCGTCTGCTTCAACTCTTCTTCGCCATCTTGTACCAGCATGGCACATAATCTCTTCACTTCACGTTGAAAGATCGGAGAACTAAGCATGACTTCCTCCTGACTGAGTTGCTTCCAAGAAGGGATATAGGGCAACACTGCATCCAGATGCAGATCAGGGCGTGGAAGTACATTGACGACATTGTCCCGATATTTGTTAACCACAAAGCGTGAACGCTCGAGCATACTTTCGAACAAATCTGGCTTCGTACGCTCAGCATGCTGTAACCATTGTCCCCATCGATGCATGGCAGATATATCATCCTCAACCAACCAGACAAATGCATCTGCTGCATCCAGCACCCCTTCACTGCGCCCATCCCAACCGGAATCCCCATCCAGAATCAGCACGTCATACTGTCCACAATCCGTTAAATAACGAAGCAGATTCGACGTATCCTCACGAGTCATTTGCAACAGTTCTTTCCGATTCGATAATGGCCAGAACACATCGGATTTCAGCGCTTCATGCCGGACCACATATCCATCTACGCCCTTCGATTGTACCTGTAACTGCTTACCGGATTCTTTCCTGCCCACCTTCAAATGGTATAACAGGCGGGACAATCCCGTCTCCGCATCCGGGTGGCGCTGCCCACTTCTAGTTAGTCCCTTTTCCAGAAACGGGAGCGTACTGTCCAGCGTCTCCAGATTAAGATAGAGAACAGCATATCCTGCAAGTCCCAATTGCTTCGCCATATGCAGGGCCACTGCCGTTTTGCCACTTCCACCTGAAGCGGATACTACACCGATGGAGAGAGTCTCTTGCCCCGGATGGTGAACCTTCTTACGGCGTGGTTGCCGGCAAGCATGCATCACAGCATCCAGCAAAGCAGGCAAGGGTTGGTATTTCATCAGCCGCTTGGCCTCATCCACCTCCTCCATCCCTTCACTAAGCATTAGCCAAGGTACACCTGATACTTCTCCCCCGTTATTCAGCCAGTCATTCAGAAACTCCGGTTCCGCAATAACCAGATCCGGTAATTCTCGACCTTCTTGCTCTTTCATGTGATCCCTGAACGAATCCTCTTGGGAGAATGCCGTGAAACGCACATGAAGACCAGATGAATTTCCCTGTACATAATCAAGCCAAGCGCTAATGTAATCTCTATCCTTTGAAACCAGAGCAACCTTCAGTACAATCAATTTTTCCTTCCCTCCCTGTCAAAAAGCACAAAAAAGCACCGTCCAATAACCGCATGAATATGCAGTATATGGACGGTGCTTCCGTCACGTGCTATGAATGTATGGATAATATAGCATACAATTTCTGGGGGAGCAAGGGATTTATTCTAACCCTTTTTCCTTAAGAGTTGTACGGTGAATCGAACTCAATAATGTTACGGTCCGGATCAAGTACAAAAATCTGCGCGAATCCAGCTACACTGTCAGGTCTCGCTTCATACTCAATTCCCTGCTGCTCCAGCCAGGCTATAGTCTCTGAATAACTGGTGACCCAGATCGCAAAGTGACCGTCTGTAGTATCAATCCCAGCCTCACGTAACGTGTGACCCTCCGGGTGCTGAAGCAGATGAAGCTGCTGGCTGCCGATAGCGTACCATGTACCCGTGGAGCGGAAGGCTGGACGTTCAATCTCCTGCATGCCCAGTAACCCCGAGTAGAACTTCTTCGCGATTTCCAGATCACGTACAGCCAGACTAACATGGTGGATGTGTGCATATTCAATCATCTTTTATATCCCCCTCTCTACTTCAATATGACTATACTATAACACCTTGAACCCTGACCATAATCTCCGCTAAACAGAAAAACACCCCTGATTCTAATCCGGTAAACCTCTCGGCTCACACAGATCTAGTTCAGAGGTGCCCTGCAAACGGGCATACAAGGATGCTCGCTTACCGCTTTAAATCATCTTCAGCACATTTGGCATAACCAAATTATTTTGCGCTATCCAATGCTTCTTGTGGAATCTTGATCTCTTCCACTTGATCGTGGTTAGAAAATGTGCTGTTCATCTTCATGTCCATCGTCATTTTCTGTCCATTCTGTTCCATCTCCATGACCATGTTTACATCCGTACCTGCAGGGAGATAGGTTTCCTTGTTAATCATATATTTCATCTTCATGCTTGTAATATTCATTTGTTCAAGCATCGCTTGGGTCTGGGCATTCGATCCGTTTTGCTCCATCACGGCTTTGGCCAGTTCCTTTACGTTATCACCGGATACATCAGCGTTAATGACATAATTGTCGCCATCTTCTGTAACTTCGGTGTCTTCCTCAATCTTTTTGAACTGATCCAATTCACCTTCTGGATTCATGCTTGCTTTCATCTGCTCCACCAATTCTTTGGTTTGAGCTTCAGGAATTTTAACCCATTGTTCTCCCACTTGTGAATAGATCGTATCTGAAGTGATGTATTGTTTTACATTCTGCGCTTCCTGCCCAGACATTTCCATTTTCATCTCTTGGTAGATCATCATTGGATCTTTGATGATATCCATTTTGAGCGATGTTTTAACCTGTTGATCCTGTGACTGTTCACCAGCATCCAGTTTCAGATTCTGATCAATGTTTGCTTCAGTTGTGAAGCTTTTCATTTCTTTGGTTGCTGCATTCGTTTTGGTAATCAACTCATCCAGGGTAGGGATCTTTGTTTCCTGCTCCGCAGGTGTATTACCCTCGTTAGATGTTTCATTGTTGGTCGCTGGCGGCGTTGCCGTGTTGTCTGTGTCGTTTCCGCATGCTGCCAAGCTTACTGCTAATAATGCCCCGATAATTAATGTAGTCCACTTCTTCAAGTTGTTTTCCTCCCAAAATAGATATGATCTGTAGTCATTACCCAATTATTTCCGCTATTAATCATCAAATTTGGATACAATGTGTCGCACGAGACTTTTTCACAGAAATCGATCTTTGATCTCCGGTGTAGGCAACATGCACGCTTCATCCTTGCCAAACCAGCGATAACGGTTGCGAGCAACCCAGTTATAGACTGCATTACGAATAAATTTCGGTATCATGATGAACACATATAACAACGGATAAGGAAACTTTAGACCCTTAGCCAATCGCAGTGCGGCGGTTGAACGTGTATAGTATTTTCCATTTTCAATCAGCACAAAGGTGTCCATACTATCTGTCGACAAATTGCCTTTCTTCAGCAATTCCTTGGCTACATCCGATTGAAGCGATGCAAAATGATATTTTCCTTCCGGGTCACGCTTGATAATCCATTTGGTTAAGCCCTGGCAGAAGTGACAGACACCATCCACCAGTACGATCGGATGTCCCTGATGCACATCTGTTTGATTTGCTGTCATATTGGCTGCCTCCTATTGTTGCGGTTAGAGTAACTTACCCAATCTGGGCCATCTTGTTCACTAATTCTAAATTTATTTCTAGAGGTAGTTCAAAAAGAATGAACACCGCTCTTTTTGAACACGCATTAATGGGAAATAAAAGAAAAAGAGCGCAGGCATTGTGCCCACGCTCGTATCTGTCCTACAATTACTCCGTAACTGCCTTTTCCATCCATTGGTCATCGATCATCTGTTGATGCAGGTCACTTGCCCACTGGTCCATACATTTGCAAATGAAATCTTTGCGACATACTGGACAAGGGGTTTTCTGCAGACGGCTGATATTGGTCATCTTCCATTCCGGGGAACGGGTGTAGAATACACGGCATTTTGTACCGTCTACCAAATTCATTTTGAATTCATACAATCCGTCTTCCTTGTTACCATAAGCTAATTCTAAATCTGCAATACGCGGTCTATAAGACATGGATATCACCTGTTTAATTCAAATTTGGTTCATGCAATGACACTACTCAGTACTAAGTTATATTAAAGAAAATTCAGATCAATGTCAACTCGCGCATGTCTACCCGCCAAACAGAATATCCAGAATCGTCCCTACCTGTCCCTGTTTTTTCCCTTTCAAGACATCCGGATCAAATACTTCAACATACCCGCAGGAAGCACAAGCCACGAACAAGTAGTGATTATGCTGTATATCAAACATCTTACTCAGGCCTGCTCCTGACATGGAAACTTCCTTAATGTTACAATCCGTGCCCCTGCATTTTGTACATACAAATCGCCGCTCGATCATCTCTTCAATACTCATCTTCGTTCCCCCTTTATGGAATGTGTAGCATGAAGTGGGAGTGCAATTATGTAAAATAGTACGCGATCTGGCATCTAATCTCCTGCATCATGTCCTTATATGATAATCAACACAAAACCCTGCCGATTGCCAGCAGGGCTTTGTAGTCGAACATCAGGTATCTGGGATAACCTGCTCTATATGTTCCCTTTACTTACCAGGAGTCAAATCTTAAACTACGTTTAATACAACATCAATGTTGCCGCGTGTTGCTTTGGAATATGGACAGAAATCATGCGCCTTGCGGGCCAGTTCCTCTGCTTGACTGTGATCTACACCAGGCATGCTAACGTCCAGACGAACAGACAGCTGAAAACCGTCATCCGCAGGGTCTTTACCAATGGATACGTTACTTGTAACGACCACATCCTCCAATTTCACACCTGCTTTACGTGCTACATTGGCAAGGGCACTTTCATAACATGCTCCATATCCAGCGGCAAAAAGTTGCTCAGGGTTAGTACCTTCACCACCGGAGCCACCAAGCTCTTTTGGCATTTTCAGATCATGCTTAAGCACGCCATCCGAAGAAGTCACCGAACCTGTACGTCCACCTTTAACTGTCGCTACTGCTGTATATAAAGCTTCCATTCAGAATCTCTCCCTTATCCATATAGTTTTTTACTGCCTTCCTTTCAATTTAAACTTCTGGCTCATTTTGAAACGCAATTTTGTATCTTTATCAGCTTTTACAACTTTATTATTTTCATGCATTTCAATGCCATGGCTGTATTTTCCCTAAGGTTGGGTAATATACGAAGGGGCATATTCAAGCTACAACCGAAATTTTGTGCTGATACATAAAAGTTGCACTAGACAAAAATAATTGAAGGAGTACAATGTAACAATAAACATAAAAATTTAGATATATCATGAGCGGTTTGTACCGCATCAATATCTCCAAATCAATAATTCAAAGTCAGGTGATTATCGTATGAGTAAAAAAAATCCGTTCAACGCTCCTTCAAGAGAATCATTGTCTACTGCGGGCATGACCCCTTCCCTTGGAGAAGCACATAGTTCCATGAAAGTTCCGCAGAATGCTGCATGGTGGAAGAAATTCCTCGCCTTTGTAGGCCCAGGATACCTTGTTGCCGTAGGTTACATGGACCCGGGGAACTGGGCAACAGATATCGCAGGCGGCTCGCAGTTCGGGTATACCTTGTTATCCGTTATCCTGTTATCGAACCTGATGGCCGTTGTCCTTCAGTCGCTGGCTGGCAAGCTCGGTATCGTCACTGGACGGGATCTGGCTCAAGCCTGTCGTGAACGATTCAGCATGCCTGTTGTTATGATGTTATGGATTCTGTGTGAGCTTGCCATTGCAGCTACCGATCTGGCTGAAGTCATTGGTTCTGCCATCGCATTAAAACTGTTATTTAACATCCCCATGTTATACGGCGTTATCATCACCGCAGTTGATGTACTCCTGATTCTTGTTCTGCAAAACAAAGGCTTCCGCGCTTTGGAAACTCTCGTCATTGTGCTGATGGCAACCATCGCCCTCTGCTTCGGGATTGATCTGTTTCTGGCAAAACCGGATATGGGCGGTGTTCTCCATGGTTTTGTACCAAATGTTGAGATTCTGCAAAACCCGGCCATGCTCTATATTGCCATTGGTATTATCGGAGCAACCGTGATGCCGCATAATCTGTACCTGCATTCTTCCATTGTGCAGACCCGTCAGATCGAACAGACACCACAGGGCAAAAAAGAAGCCATTCGGTACTCGACCATGGATTCTACGATTGCGCTGACACTGGCCCTGTTCATCAATGCAGCCATCCTGATTGTATCTGCTGCTGTATTCCACAGTGCTGGTATGACGCAGGTTGCTGAGATCGCTGATGCCTATCATCTGCTGACACCTCTATTAGGTACTACGGTTGCAAGTATTCTGTTCGGTGTGGCGCTGTTAGCATCAGGTCAGAACTCTACCCTTACAGGTACACTCGCTGGACAGATCGTTATGGAAGGTTTCCTGAACATTCAAATTCCGGCTTGGCTGCGCAGACTGGTCACACGTCTGATCGCCATCATCCCGGCGGTAATTGTGACAGCCATTGCAGGAGAACATGGCACAGAAGAACTGCTCATTTTGAGCCAGGTCGTGCTGTCGCTTCAATTGCCCTTTGCTGTAATTCCCCTGGTGATGTTCACAAGTGATAAAAAAAGCATGGGTGCATTCGCCAACAAATTGTGGCTCAAAATCATCTCATGGGTCATTGCCGCGATTATCGTTGTGCTGAATGTATATCTGATCATTCAGACGATCCGGTTGTTCTAATCTCATTTTAATTGGCTAAATACTAAAAAGGCTGATCAACTCCGGTATGCTATACCCAAGTTGATCAGCCTTTATTGTTGCAATCCAATAAACAACCATCTGAATCTAATCCTGATTTGGCATCAGTAACGGCAGGAGTTGATCCAATGAATCAACAGTCCAATCCGCACGTTGGTCATCCGATAGCTCTGGCTGGAATCTTCCGTAACCCTGCATAATTCGAATCGTACGCATGCCCAGCTTCCGAGCAGGTATAATGTCGTTATCGATCCGATCTCCGATCATGACGGCTTCCTCCGGTTCACAACCGGCCTGCTTCAAGGCCACAGCGTATAACTCAGGGTCTGGCTTGGACACTCCTTCTTCAGCTGAACATGCCAGAACATCAACATACTTCCGCAAGCCGTAACTCTCCAGTCTCTCTTCCGTTCCAGGACTCTGATTGGCAATAATGCCAATGCGATAATGCCGTGACAACTGCTGAAGAACAAAATCTGCTGAAGGAAAAGGACGTTCAAGATCTTTTTGAAACTTCAGCTTGTCCTGAATCTGTTTTTGATGCCCCTCGTCTTCAACAAATGTGCGAATCGCCACTCTCATAGGCCATTGCTCATATTTTCGGTAACAGTTCGCGAACAGTTCGCGTACCGCCTCAATCTTCACCGGATACCCCAAAGCACAAGCTTCACGGACAAACTGTCCGATAATATCATCAACCGGCTCCCATTCATCCACCAGCGTATCTCCAACATCAAAAAACAACCATTTCAATCCACCTACATCCGGCACGCCAATTCCTCCTTGTAAGCATAAAAAAGAAGACTCACCATCCTGCATGAGTCTCCTCAAACTTCCGTTTATCGATGAATCAATTTCATAATACCTTGAGTAAATTCTGAAATTGATTCTAATACATTCAATTATAACAGGCACCTTACACCTGAGCAATCACAAGCTATGGCATTAACCATTGAGGAGAAAGCCAACTTCCCCATTGAGCGAATATACAATCCGGTCTGCGCCCATGCCCCGATAGATGCCCTTAGGATGACTCTGCTCCGTAATGACGCACAGGGATTTCGATGTCCATGAACGGCAGATCTGTAAATAACGACAGGTCAGATTCAGGCTGTTCTCGAAAATAAACACGTTGCCTACGCTGCCCTGCGGCAAAAACCATTTTTGAGCTGCAGCCGTATTCATGCGAATGACATGTTCTACTCCGATTCTACGGAGTCTGCGCTCTTCCCCTGCACTGTTGGTTAGAACGGCAAACGGCATTTTTTTGTACATCAGCAATTTGATAAATTTGCGTCCTGCTTCATTTGGAGCAGTCACTAAGATCATCTCAGTATCCATCATTCGTTCCTCCCTTGGCGTGAAAAGACAACAAAAAAGAAGCGTGGGGGACCAAGGCCTCCCGAACGCTTCTTAAATAACCCATGGCGAAAACACCATGAACCAGCGTACGGCTTGTTGCCTCTCCCTTTAACGCTTACGAGGTTAGCTGACGGATTCGGGCGCGAGAGTCGCCCTATTTCCGGCTGTCACCGGAAAATTCACCCCATGAATGCCCACTGTCCTGGACAGCGCATTCCGTTGGTTCCCCCGTTTCCCATTCATTAATGAATGGAAACTCAGCGATTAAAACATCGTTCGTATATCTTAAGGTAAGATCGAGCGATATTATCGTTTGTTTCGTTTTTCAAGTACATTTTAGTTTAAATTGAAATTACGTTATGAATCATACACCCGTGCCATGTCGGTGTAAAGTCCTTACAGATCACCGAATCGGCAGATTTTTGCCAATACTCGTTCATAATAACGCTTACAATAAGGTTATACTCTATCCATCTCTTCAAGGCTATCTAATTCTCACTCTGGCGTAAATCACTTCGCAATTCATTCACGTATTCTGCACAACTTGCCTGTTTTGATGCTTTTAACACCATATTAGTTTTGCAATATTTAATTGCAACCAATATAATAGAAGATATAAGAGTAAATAAATGGAGGCGATTTAGATGACAGTCTACGATTACAAAGTGAATACCCTTCGCGGTCAAGAAGTTGAAATGTCCGACTACCGTGACAAAGTGCTCCTGATTGTGAATACGGCAAGCTCATGCGGCCTTACCCCTCAATTCAAAGGTCTGCAAGAATTGCAAGACAAGTTTCAAGATGCTCCATTTGAAGTTCTTGGTTTCCCAAGCAACCAGTTTGCACAGGAAAAAGGATCTTCCGACGATATTGCCGAGTTCTGTCAGATGAATTATGGCGTGAGTTTCCCCATGTTTGAGAAAATTGATGTGAACGGCTCAAGCGCTCACCCTCTTTTCCAACACCTTAGCACAGAGGCTCCTGGCCTGCTCGGCTCCAAAGCAATCAAATGGAATTTCACCAAATTCCTCGTGGATCAGAACGGACAGGTCATTAAACGTTATGCTCCCAAAACAACACCGGACAAGATTGAAGAAGATATCAAGAACTTACTTCAAAAATAATACACAGGCCACCCGTAGCCGGAAGGTAGAGCAACATTCCTCCGGTAATGGATGGCCTTTTTTCCACCCAGATGTCATACTGTTCGAAAAAGACAAAAAAAAGAAGCTTCCCATTAATGGAAAGCTTCTTTTTAATCGTTCATATGATGCGGTCGAGAGGACTCGAACCTCCACGGGCATACGCCCACTACCCCCTCAAGATAGCGTGTCTGCCATTCCACCACGACCGCATGTCGTAAATAATCGGCAACAGAATTGATTATACCGGGTTCAGAACTAAAAGTAAAGTATTTTTTAATACTTCTTTTTCAGCTAGGCATTTTCATCAAAAATCGCATAATCTCGTCATCTTTACCCATGAACTGCATATGATTAGATTTGATCCCCTCTTTTTCGGTAAGAGCCGATCTTGTTGATTCATTTATATATAGTCCTTCCTTATATATAGTCCTCCATGAACTTCACCACATAAATAACACAATAAGTTATATAAAATAACACAAATATTAAATTCCAGATTTAATCCATTAATCTTCACGGATACTATTGACAAAAAGCGGACGTTTATGGGATGATAACTATCATATAATTCGGATTTTTAAACATAAAGCAAACAAAAAGGAATATAAATGTCACTTTAAGTGACATTTAACGAACACAGGAGGCGAATGATTGTGAACCGTGGGAATAAGCTGCTCGATTATGTCAAACTGCTTGATTCCTCTATTCAAGTTGGAGGGTTCACCCATTCCTTCGGCATGGATATCCATATCAGGGAGGGTACCATTCGTAATGCTGAAGATCTCGAATCATTCATGCGTTGTCAGTTGCATCCCAGCATCGTTCGTCTTGAAGGTATGGCCATCAAAGGCATCTATACCGCAGCAGATCACAAGGATACATGGCGGATAGCTCTAATCGACAAGCTTGTCCATGTTCAGCGAACCCCTGGAGATCTCAGAGAACAAGCTGCCGCCATGGGTAAACGATTGATCAGACTCGCACACGCTCTGCACCCCTGGATTGAATTCAGCCAGCTCGAACAGATCTTTGCCAAATACGATTCGGTTGGCTGCCTCTCCACTGTTCATGCCTGGATTAACCACCACCTCGACATCCCGGTCGAAGAGGCGGTCCTTGGTTACCTGCATTCAGCCATGAATGCCTGCATAACCGAAGCCTCCAAAGTCATTCCCCTGAACAACGATACAACCAAGGATCTGATGGTCCGCCTGGCCACAGATCTGGAGAATGAATGGAAGACCGTCAGCGCCTCGGCTGCGGATGGACTGGCACAGCCAACCTCGATGTCCATGAAATCGTTTTTCCCCAGTTTCCATATGCTTGGAGCTGGACTTCATGCCTACAGGGCCTAATCCTCTTCCTCCTCATACCTACTACCCTTCATTCAGACAAACTAAAAACACGCGGCAACCTCCTTGCCGACGTGTTTTTTGTCATTTTATTTGTTTTATTTTCGCATTTACGCCATTTATCATCACAAAATACACTTTTTTCCGTCTTTTTTAATTGTTAGATGACGAATTTACGTATATAATGAAACATACAGCTCGCATTTCTATATATTCTACATGAAGAAAGGGCGGCTGAATACTACATTCTAACCAGGGGTGAACCCTTTTGAACAAGAAAAAACCAGTTACTCCGTTCGGATGGGCCATCAAACGACGGCTAACCGAACTTCAAGTGGACCAGAAGACCTTTTGTGAACAGCATGGCATCCCACCCTATCGTTTATCCAATCTCATTCACGGCACACGCAAAGCAACCCGATTCAGGCACCTGGTCGCTGATATTTTGGATATTCCAGATGAACTGAGATAAGATTTCTGCCAAAGGAGGGTCTCATCCATGAGACATGTTACATCCGATCTGGAGAGGCTGTCGTTCCAGTCCATACGTCATCAGCTCATCATCGTTGATGACAATTGGATTATCCAAAGTTGTAACCGTGCCTGGCAACAGGGACTCGGTCAATGCTCACCAAACCCGGATATACACAGTAGTCATAGACATTACCTGCATCTGACGGAAGCCTGGGCAAAACGAGGCAAGAACGCTAACATGGCACTTGTCGCACAGAATTTGAAAGAACGCGGAATACCCTTTAATCGAAATCATACATATGACATCTGCGTGTATACTGTATACAACGAAAAGAGGTGGTTTCGTGTAGAACTCACCCCTCTATCTTATTCAAATTCAATTCTGGATACCGATCTTGCTTTAATTGCACACATGGATATTACCGAACAGAGAAAGACAGAACACCAATTGAAGAAAGCATTGTCTGAAGTACGCACATTGCGCGGACTGCTACCTATTTGCGCCGTCTGCAAACAAATCAAGGACGAAGAGGAACACTGGAACTCCGTTGAGAGTTATCTGGAGAAGCATACCCACGCCGAATTCACCCATGACATCTGTCCGGAATGCATCCGGCGGTTATATCCGAAATACTCGAATATCCTGGACAAGCGTTCCTGAAACCTCTCTCCACTCGCCGACTAACTACAACTATACGGAGAGATGATGTTCAAACTGCGACATATCCAGTTCTTGCGGTGTCCCATGCAGGGTTATGGTTCCTTTGTCCATGATATAGATGTAATCTGCGGCACTTCGTACAAAATCAATACTCTGCTCTACCAGCAGAACCGAGAGGTTCCCCTTTGCCTTGAGCTGCAAAATAACCTGCCGAATGTCCTCCACGATAGAAGGCTGGATGCCTTCTGTCGGCTCATCCAGTAGCAACAACCCCGGACGCGAAGCCAATGCCCGGGCGAATGCCAACTGTTGCTGCTGTCCACCACTCAGATCCCCGCCCTGCCGTCCATACATCGTAGCAAGCACTGGGAACATCGCCAGTACATCCTCCGGGAACGTTTTTACTCCCGGTGCACTTGTCTCCAGACCGAGCAACAAGTTTTCTTTCACCGTAAGCTGCGGGAAAATCTCCCGCCCCTGCGGTACATAACCAATCCCTGCCCTTGCCCGCTTGGCTGAGTCCAAGGTGGATAACTCCTGATTTTGCCACTGAATACTGCCCTTGCGTGATTTGAGTAGCCCCATTAATGTTTTCATCAACGTTGTTTTCCCTACACCGTTACGACCCATCAGACACACCACCTGTCCGGGCTGTACATCCAGGTTCACACCACGAAGCACATTGCTTTCCCCGTAGCCGGATTCAATTCGTTGCAACGACAGCATGGTCATCCCTCCTTTTGCCCAGATACACTTCTGCCACTTTCGGGTCTGCCTGTACCTCCGCCATCGTACCTTCCTTCAGCAGTTTCCCTTCATGCATCACCGTTACCTTGGCTGCGAACTCTCGCACAAACTCCATATCATGCTCCACCACCACAACCGAGCGCTCACGCGCAATCTCTTGCAGAAGTCGCCCGGTCTTGTGTGTTTCTTCATCCGTCATGCCTGCGGCTGGTTCGTCCAGCAACAACACCCGTGGCTCCTGCAGAAGCAACATGCCAATCTCCAGCCACTGCTTCTCCCCATGTGATAACGCTCCTGCACGAGCATCAACGCGGTCTTGCAGACCAATCTGGAGGGTAACATGCTCCATGGCAGCACTCATTTTCCCATATCGACGAATACCGATGGCTTGCAAAGGGGAACGGCGAGTCTCCGCCGCCAGCGTCAGATTCTCCTGCACCGTCAGACCTGCAAAGATCGATGGCGCCTGGAATTTGCGTCCCACACCTTTGCGAACAATCTGGTGCTCCTTCAGTCGTGTTAATTCTGTGCCATCCGCCATCTTCACCGAGCCGGACACGGGTTTTGTTTTGCCACATATCACATCCAGCATCGTTGTTTTCCCTGCACCATTGGGTCCGATTAAAAAATGCAGGTCATGTTCATGCAGCTTCAGATTCATGCCTTTGACAGCAACGAACCCACCAAAAGCCACCGTAATATCCTCGGCTAACAACACCGCTGATTCCTCAGTAGACTTTAGGTTTTTCCCGAGTGACTTGGACATGCGCACTCTCTCCTCTCCGCTTCAGCAAGCGAACGACATGACGATATACACCTACAATACCGTTTGGCATGAACAAAACTACCGTTACAAAGAGCCCACCAATGACAAACAGCCACCCTTCAGGGTAAGCCTCGCTTATGCCTGTTTTGGCTGCATTCAGCACCACTGCTCCGATGACCGCTCCAATAAGCGTACCGCGACCACCCAATGCAACCCACAGGACCATCTCAATGGAGGGTACAATCCCCATCATCGATGGCGAGATAATACCCACCTGAAGTACAAACAACATGCCCGCGATGCCTGCAAGCGCACCGGAAAAAGCAAAAGCCAGCGTTTTATATCCTGCCGGATCATATCCGAGGAATCGCACCCGATTCTCTCCATCACGCGCAGCTTCGAGCACTTGACCGAACCGACTGTTCACCATTCGACGACAGAGCATATAAGCGATCACCAGAACAGCAAGCGTTATATAGTAGAGAGCAATCGTCGTTCCAGCGGAATGAAGTGTAAAACCAAAGATCGAATTATATCCGGTGATGCCATTTGTCCCACCCGTCCATTCCTGTTTACCAACAAAGAGTGTTACCGTAATAAGAACCAAGGCCTGAGTCAGGATGGTAAAATAAACACCGGTGATCCGGTTACGGAACGTAAACCACCCCAGGGCAAAGGCAAGCAATGCCGGAAGGGCTATCCCCAATAACAGCGCCACCGGGAAAGAGCGAAATGGTTCCCAGAACCACGGCAGACCACTGAGACCACTCCATCCCATGAAGTCAGGAAGCGTTGCTCCACTGGCCTGAAGCTTCAGATACATCGCCATCGCGTACCCACCCAGACCAAAGAACACCCCATGCCCAAGACTTAGCACACCCCCATATCCCCAGATCAAATCGAGACCGATGGCCAGGATTGCCAGCGCCAAAAACTTGGCTAACAGACTCAGACGAAACTCCGTGGAGATTAGTGGAGCAAGACACATCATGATCAGTACAACCGCCCAGATGATTCTCATTTTCAGACTGCCAGTCTTGAGTAATGCCGACATGAACTAACCCCCCTTTTTCACGTTAATCGAGACTCCGTGTGCGCATCGCGACCAATCCGCGTGGTTTCCATTGCAGGAAAGCAACGATACATACAAACACAAGCACCTTGCCAATGGAGGCCGAGGTATAGGTTTCGAACAGCGTGTTGAACATACCAATCCCCAATGCACCACACACGGTTCCAACCAATTTCCCAACGCCACCCAGAACAACGACCATGAACGCATCCACAATATAATACGTACCAAGCGAAGGACCAATCGGACCAATGAGCGTTAATGCACAGCCAGCAATTCCGGCAATGCCCGAACCAATCGCAAAGGTCATGCCATCCACCCGCCGGGTCGAAATCCCAAGACACCCCGCCATGCTCCGATTCTGCATCACAGCCCTCATTCGTCTTCCGGAAGATGTTCGATAGATATAGAGATACATACACAGCAGCACAACCGCAACCAGTGCGATAATGAAAATTCGTTTATACGGAAATACAATACCATCCGAGATCGCCAATCCCCCATTGAGCCATGCCGGACTGGATACTCCCACATTGGGCGCTCCGAATATTGTACGGGCCAGTTGTTGCAGCATCATGCCTACACCCCATGTCGCAAGCAGACTGTCCAGTGGCCTGCCATATAGATGCCGGATCAGCACCACTTCAAGCAACCAGCCAATTAGAGCCGCTACAATGAACGCAATCGGCAGAGCCACAACAAAATAGGCACCAAACCACGCTGCTGGAGCATAGGACATGAACAGATTTTGTGTTACATATGTTGCATATGCACCGATCATGATCAGTTCACCGTGAGCCATATTGATGACATTCATCAGCCCAAACGTTACTGCAAGCCCCAATGCAATCAACAACAGAATTGAACTGATACTCAGACCATTGAACATCTGCAGGATAAACATATCCATCGCTATCCCCTCCTCCATACCGTGACTCTCGATATTTCACATGAATTCAATTATGGGCAGTAACATTTTACACATCACAGTAACGCTTTACCGCGATACGGTAAGAGGATGTGTTGTCACACCCTCGTTTATGTTTCGGCTGCTTTGAAGCGAGTTGCCTGTTTTATTGCGAGGTTTCTATGTTATTTAGCGCTGAGGGTTGCTCCCCATTCATACGTTTTCAGATAAGGGTCCGGCTTGACAGGCTCACCAGAATTCCACAATTCCTTGAACTGCCCATCCTCCTGCACCTCACCGATCCGTACGGTTTTGTAGATATGCTGATTCTCTCCATCCACGGTTACCTTACCTTCCGGGGCATCAAACTCCAGACCCTTGGCAGCTGCCTTCACCTTCTCCACGTCGGTTGATCCTGCTTTTTCCACCGCCGCCTTCCAGAGATAAACCGCCACATATCCCGCTTCAATCGGATCAGCTGTCACTCGATCAGCACCGTATTTTTCTTTATACTTGGCAACAAATGTTGCATTCTCAGGTGTATCCGTTGTCTGATAATAATTCCACGAAGCCAGATGCCCCTTCAATACGTCTGCGCCAATACCACGGATTTCTTCCTCCGCCACACTTACCGAGAGGGTCGTCATCTGATCCGAGGAGATTCCGGCATCCTTCAATTGTTTGAAGAAGGCCACATTGCTATCTCCGTTCAGCGTATTGTATACAATATCCGGCTTCGCAGCTTTGATTTTGCTAATGATGGTACTGTAATCGGTATGACCCAGCGGTGTGTACTCCTCACCCACCACTTCGCCGCCTTCCGCTGCGAGTTGTGCCTTAATGACCTGATTGGCCGTTTTTGGGAATACATAATCTGAACCGAGCAGATAAAACGTCTTGCCCCTGTTCTCCAGTAACCAGGTTACGGATGGAACGATCTGTTGATTGGTTGTTGCTCCTGTATAAAAAATATTTGGCGACGATTCCAATCCCTCATATTGCACCGGGTAAAACAATAAACCTTTATTCTGTTCAAACACCGGGAGCATAGCCTTCCGACTTGCAGAGGTCCATCCACCAAATACAGCAGCGACCTTATCCTGTTGCAGTAACTTTCCAGCCTTCTCCGCAAAAGTAGGCCAATCCGAAGCGCCATCCTCAATTACAGGTTCAATCTGTTTACCCAAAACTCCGCCCGCGGCGTTGATCTCTTCAATGGCAAGCATCTCCGCATCTTTAACAGATACTTCACTGATCGCCATCGTTCCGCTGAGAGAGTGAAGAATGCCAACTTTAATCGGTTCACCGGATGCAGCCGGCTCTCCTGTACCACCTGAACCCGAAGCTTCAGGAGGCGCAGTGCCCTCCACACATCCTGTCATCACAATGACCGCACCCAGCAAAATACTCCATAACTTGACCGACCTCTTCTTCAATAGCCTACACTCCCTTTTTTTAGTCTATTGACGAACATTAAGGTCATTTGCGTCCGAAATGTTCGTTGATCCAAATTATGGAGGGTTCCTCTCTTCATGTCAATATAGCTTACATAATTTTATTTCATGCCTACTCGTTTCATGCATACTGCTAATATGCCTTGAAGCTTATTGACAAAGGATTCACCCTGTGTGAGTATATTTAACATACAATATGATCCATGAACATATCAGACATTATAAGCGAAAGGTCGGATTGCCTTGCACTGGACTGAGCAGGAAAAGGAAAAACTCCTGATTACCGTGGCCGCTAACCTCGCCCGTGAACGAAAAGCACGCGGACTCAAGTTGAATGTTCCCGAAGCCATCGCCTTGTTGACCTCCGAACTGATGGAACGAGCACGGGATGGAATGAGTGTTGCCGAATTAATGAGATACGGAGGTACCATCCTGACACGTGAAGACTGTATGGATGGTATTCCCGATATGATTCCTGAAGTACAGGTAGAAGCCACATTTCCTGACGGTACAAAACTGGTTACTGTACATGAACCAATACGCTGAGAAAGGCAGGAGAAACCATGATTCCTGGTGAATACCGTTTGAAGCCAGATGACGACATCATCTGTCATCCGGATCGTTTAACCCTACGACTCCTTGTCCTTAACCGCGGCGACCGCCCCGTCCAAGTCGGCTCTCACGTTCACTTCTATGAAGTTAATGCAGCACTGGACTTTGATCGCACGTCAGCTTTTGGACATCGCCTGCACATTCCGGCAGGCACCGCAGTTCGCTTCGAACCCGGTGAAGAGAAACCTGTTGAACTCACGACCTTTGGCGGCAAACGCCAGATTCACGGGTTCAACGGATTAACCGAAGGCTCTGCGGATCAAGCCCCCGATCCAGTGAAACTGGAGGCATTCCTGAAGACGTTCTCCCCTCCCATACAAGATGGAGGTGAACCTTCATGAAACGAATGAGCCGTGAACAATACGCGTCCATGTTTGGACCAACAACCGGCGATGCCGTAAGACTTGCGGATACCGAACTATGGGCAGAGATTGAACATGATTATGCCGTATATGGAGATGAGAGCAAGTTTGGGGGCGGCAAGGTTATCCGCGACGGGATGGGCCAGTCTACTACTGCTCTGCGAAGCGACGGCACCCCTGATACTGTTATCACTAACGCTATCATTATCGATCATTGGGGCATTGTAAAAGCGGATATCGGCATTCGAGATGGTCACATCTGCGCCATTGGCAAATCCGGTAACCCGGATACAATGGATGGTGTTCATCCCGCACTGGTCATCGGTGCTTCCACCGAAATCATCGCCGGTGAAGGCATGATTGTAACCGCTGGCGGCATTGATACCCATATTCATTTCATCTGCCCACAGCAGATTCAGACTGCGTTATCCTCCGGGGTCACGACCATGATCGGCGGGGGAACAGGACCAGCAACAGGAACCAAAGCCACCACCTGCACACCAGGAGCCTGGCACATCCACCGGATGCTGGAGTCCGCAGAAGCTTTTCCCATGAACATCGGTTACCTTGGCAAAGGCAACAGTTCCAGTACCGCACCTTTAATTGAACAGATTGAAGCTGGGGTAATCGGCCTGAAGCTGCATGAGGATTGGGGCACTACCCCGAGCGCTATCGACGCTTGTCTGACTGCCGCCGGGGAACATGATGTTCAAGTGGCTATCCATACCGATACATTGAACGAAACCGGATTTCTCGAAAACACCCTGGCTGCAATCAACGGCCGGACGATCCACACGTACCATACGGAAGGCGCTGGTGGCGGACACGCACCGGATATTATCCGGGCCGCTGGGGAGTCCTACGTTATCCCCTCATCAACCAACCCAACACGACCATACACACGCAACACCGTAGAAGAGCACCTTGATATGTTGATGGTGTGTCACCATCTGGACCCTTCCATCCCGGAAGATGTAGCTTTTGCCGATTCACGGATTCGTCCAGAGACAATCGCAGCCGAAGACATTTTACATGATCTTGGCGTGTTCAGCATCATCAGTTCCGATTCTCAAGCCATGGGCCGAGTGGGCGAAGTCATTATCCGCACCTGGCAGACAGCCGACAAAATGAAAAAACAGCGCGGCAAACTTGAGCTCAACCCGAATTCTCCCTCCGATAACGATCGGATCAAGCGATATGTCGCCAAGTACACTATCAATCCAGCTATCGCTCACGGAATCGGTCATCTCGTCGGTTCGGTGGAAGTTGGCAAGCTGGCAGATCTAATCATATGGAAACCGGCTTACTTCGGTGTTAAACCCGAGATTGTCATTAAGGGTGGCATGATCACATTTGCCCAGATGGGTGATCCCAATGCGTCCATCCCGACACCTCAGCCGGTATTTGGCAGACCGATGTTCGGAGCCTATGGTAGCGCCATTGCCAGCGGATCGATCACCTTTGTCTCCCAAGCCGCAGCAGAAGCAGGGATCAAAGAGTCATTGGGCCTGAAAAAGCGGGTTGAACCCGTTAAAGGCTGTCGCTCAGTCAGCAAAAAAGACATGATTCATAACGACGTCACCCCTGTCATTGAAGTCGATCCCGAAACCTACGAGGTACGCGCCGACGGCGAGCTTCTCACCTGCGAACCCGCAGACGAGCTGCCTATGGCACAGCGGTACTTTATGTTCTGATAGGAATACGGATTAGCTGATAAGGGGGCACTCATGATGAACAGTGGCACGAAGCTACTCCGTTATGTTCAGCTGCTGGATTCGGCCCTGCCCATCGGTGGTTTCTCCCATTCCTTCGGTCTGGAAGCTTACACGCATGATGGCACCGTGCAAAATACCGCGCAGCTTGAACAGTTTATTCGCAGCCAGCTTCATTCCAGTCTTGTACGACTAGATGGTCTTGCCATCAAAGGCGTCTATCAAGCGATAAAACAGCAAGATGCCGCTCTACTTGCCCTGTATGACAAACGCGTGCACGCCCAGCGCTCTCCACGGGAACTCAGGGAGAGCGGCCACAAGATGGGAAAGAGACTGCTCAAGCTGGCCCGTTCACTCTATCCATGGATGGACTTTTCCCTGATTGATGAGGCCATACGGGAATACGGTGCGTATTGTGGCATCACGACCATTCACGGTTATATCAACTATCAATTGGAGATTGAATTGGATGAAGCCGTTACCGGGCATCTGTATACCTCGGTGAACGCTTATGTGAACAGCGCACTTCGCCTGTTGCCCATCGGACAAACCGAAGCGCAGATGTTGATTCAGAAACTGCTTGATAATATCGAAGCGGAATGGGCTCTCATTCGAGACAATGACCCCGAAGATATGCACAGCTTCGGAATCGCCCAGGAAATCTACGCCATGCGGCATGAGACCTTACCCGCGCGGCTGTTTATGTCTTAACTACAACTTTTATCTAACATAGGAGGAATTGTTATGTGTGGAGGAGCTAATCATACGCATCATCCGGAGTGGGAACGTAAGGCATTTGATCGGAGTCGTCCGATGCGAATTGGAATTGGTGGACCGGTAGGTTCAGGTAAAACAGCCCTTGTGGAGAAGCTATCCAAGGCACTGCGTACACGTTATAGTCTTGCTGTCATCACCAATGACATTTATACCAAGGAAGATGCCGAGATTTTGCTGCGTCAGAACGCACTGGCACCAGAGCGTATTATTGGCGTCGAGACAGGCGGATGCCCGCACACGGCTATTCGTGAGGATGCCTCCATGAATTTCGAAGCGGTTGACGAGTTGATCGAACGCTTCCCGGATCTGCAACTGATCTTCATCGAGAGCGGCGGCGACAATCTCTCCGCTGCATTCAGTCCGGAACTGGCTGATGTGTTCATCTACATTATCGACGTTGCTCAAGGAGAGAAACTCCCCCGCAAAGGCGGTCCCGGCATAACGCGTTCAGATCTGCTGTTAATCAACAAAACCGACCTCGCCCCTTACGTTGGTGCAAGCCTGGAAGTTATGAAAAATGATACCGAACGGGTACGCGAAGGCCGCCCTTATGTCATGTCTAATCTAATGAGCGGTGAAGGTGTATCCGAGATTGTCCACTGGCTTGAACATCAATATATGGATGACGATGCTTCCGCTGCACATCTGCATTCACACAGCCATGAACATGGCACTCACTCGCATTAATTCATCTTCTGTCCCCACGGGAACAGAGATAAATAGGAATGAAAGTGCAGGTGCACCCGTCACACGCCGCAGCGAGCTTCGGGCCACCTTTGCCTTTCAAGGCGACCGGACTGTCATGACTGATCGTTATTACAGCGCACCACTCCGGTTTAGCCGTTCCTTTCGACCTCCCGGAGGCGGAACCGAATTATGTGTGTACACGTCAGACGTCTCGCCCGGAGTCCTTAACGGGGATCATTATCATTCCGAGTGGGAATTAGGTGAAGGCACCCATGTCATGCTGAGCAGCACATCTGCTACCAGACTTCATCCTACACCTTCCATTCCCTCATCCGTTAATCATCACTTTCGGTTGGGAAAAGGGGCCACGCTGGAATACTTCCCTGAATGCGTCATCCCTTTCAAGGGAAGTTCTTCTGCGCTCGCTGTAACCTTTGAGCTGGAAGAAAAGGCAATCCTGGCCTATGCAGATATCTGGTCTGCAGGACGGATTCATCGGGGAGAAGCGTTCCAATTCGAGCGTTACCGCAGCTTGACGGAGATATGGCAAGGTGAACAACTGGCTGTCTGGGATCGATTCGGACTCGAACCGGATACCGATGATCCCAAACACTCAGCGTCTCTCCTTCACTACACACATACCGCTGCGTTATGGATGATTGCCCCAGGTCTTGGTACTGCGGAGTTGGAGCAAGTCAGATCTGCGCTGCCACCAGATGGGCGAATGCTCGCAGGTGCAAGTTTGCTGGCAACCGGAGGCATCGGCGTTCGACTCCTTGGCATGGCAGCTTGGGAACTTCAGGAGCAGTGTCTTCAGATCTGGAACACACTCCGCCCACATCTGCTGGGCAAAGAAACTCTTGTCTTTCGTAAATAAGGGCATCAAGCATAGTTAACACCAAAAAACCTCTGAACTGTCTCCGAGTGTGTTCGGATTAGTCCAGAGGTTTTTGTACATTCAGTCTATGGATGCTGCTCATATCACTTACGCTTCGTTTTCCTCAGAATCGTTCTCTGATTTGTTCTCAGGTTTATAGCGATAGTCGCCAGCATCCTTACTTTCCTTGGATTTACGGTAACGGGTGAACTCAATATATTCGCTGATAAAAGACTGTTCCACAGTCGATAATTCACTTTCTTGGCAATTCAATTGCCGCAAAACGTCAAAAAAATAATCCTCCCGTTTTTTCCCGAACCATCGCTTCCTTCGATGGACGTCCAATCATGAGCCAGTCAAGGCTCACATCAAAAAACGAAGCAATCTCAATTAATTTATTCGTACTCGGAATAGACTTGCCACGTTTCCAATCACCCAGATTGCCTGTGCTAATCTTCAGCTGTTGGCAGAAAGCCTTCTTGGTCATTCCTCGTTCGGCAATCAGGTGTTCAATTCGCTCATAGATCGACTGCATACAAGAACCGCCTTCCAACCGTAATAATCAACTCATCTGCTTGAATTATACCACATTATTCCTGAATGCTCAGCCTTTATATGCCTGGAATAGGATGAGATATATCGTATAACACAAAGATAGACTCCCATGAATGATCATAGAAGTCTATCTTATGTTGTTGCTGTGATGCGGTCGAGAGGACTCGAACCTCCACGGGTATACACCCACTACCCCCTCAAGATAGCGTGTCTGCCATTCCACCACGACCGCATATTCAATTGTAAAAATGGTGAGCCATGAAGGGCTCGAACCTTCGACACCCTGATTAAAAGTCAGGTGCTCTACCAACTGAGCTAATGGCTCTTGCTGTAAACTTCACCGGATGTGCCATGCTTCATTTTTGTCTATAAGAGCAATGACTTTGAGGATTACTCATCGAAAATGTAGATCTCATGAGGTGGTGAAGATATGACCCGTAGGGGATTCGAACCCCTGTTACCTCCGTGAAAGGGAGGTGTCTTAACCCCTTGACCAACGGGCCTTAATAACAAGTTGTCTTTCTTGGCGACAAGAATGAGTATACCACAGGACAATTTGAACTTGCAATACTTTTTTTAAAATTTATTTTTCAAGCCTTTTTGCCCATTGCATACTCTTCTTCAGAGCCCCGTTATTAGCCACCTCCCGTTCATGCCAATGTCATCCCCGTGCAGGAACAATGTAAACCATCTATCAAAACACTTATAAAAACTTACGTTCACTTATAATATTGCAAATCACATTAAGAATACTTATAATTAAAGTATCAGTATAAGTACGGTCATCCATATACTCGGAGGTGACATGTTTGTTTCAAGAAGAACGAATGCAGCTCATTGTTGAACATCTACGCAAACACAATCGCATCTCAGCCGATGATATTGTCGCCTTGTTTGATGTATCACGGGATACTGCACGCAGGGATCTGATTAAGCTTGAGGAACAGGATGCCATTATCCGAACACGTGGCGGCGCGATTCTCCCCCCTCCTCCGCAAGAATTCAGATCCTACAAAGACCGTTTACTCGATGTATCTGAGGAAAAGAGGGCCATCGGGAAACTCGCTGCGGCCATTGTAAGGCAAGGCGAGATCATTATTCTGGACTCTTCCACGACTGTGCAGGCCTGTGCCGAGAACTTAAACGGCAAATCCTGTACCGTCATTACCAATTCGATTCATTCCGCTGATCTTCTCTCCAATCACACTGCTGTCCAGATTCGTTTGCTCGGAGGCAAAGTAGATAAGGAACAACGTTATGTCTACGGTACCTCTGTTATCGAGACCCTCTCCCACTATTATGTAGATAAAGCCTTTATCGGAATTGGCGGTATCACCATGGATGGCTTCAGTGCTTCCGAAGAGGAAGGAAAAATTAAACACCAAATGATGAAAGCTGCCAAGAAAGTTGTTGTTCTTGCAGATCAATCCAAGTTTGATAGACGTTATGGTTATCGTTTTGCCGACTGGTCGTTGGTGGATGTATTGATTACGGATCAATGGCCAACCAAAGAATGGCTTGTTTTTCTAGCCGAACAACAGGTTGAGATTCTCATTCCTGAACCAACAGATGATAAGGAGTTGTAAATATATGAAATTATTTGCCACAGATTTAGATGGAACTTTGTTGAACATAGATAGCCAGATTAGCCCGGAGAATGCCGCAGCCATCCAAAAGGCCCAGCAATCCGGTATGAAAGTTACCATTGCAACAGGACGTGTCTATTCCGATGTTGTGACCATCAGCCGCGAAGGTGGAATCAAAACCCCGATTATCGGCTCCAACGGAGCGACAATTCATGATGCAGACGGTGAACGTTTATTCCATCTTCCGCTCGAACGTGACACAGCAGCTTCCGTCATGCAGTGGCTGGAAGATCATGATGTCTATTATGAGGCTTCAACGCAACAAGGCATCTATGCCCCGCGTAGCAGTCATGAGACCTTGCTCGCCGAAATGGAACGTGTTCTTGGTTCAAACCCTGGTGAGGACATTGCACGCATGATTCACTCCATCAAGAAACACTATGACAAAAAAGACTACCACCGCGTAAACAGCCATCTGGAAATTCCGGCAGAAGCCTACATCTATAATATTATGGCCTTCTCCATGAATCCGGACAAAGTAAAGACAGGACGAGAATACTTCGCTTCCCGATCCGATGTCGCAATGGTTGTATCCTTTGAGCATAACTTCGAAATGCAGCACCCGGACGTATCCAAAGGTAATGCCCTCACCAAACTGGCGGCTCACTTGAACATCTCCATGGAGGATACAGTAGCTATTGGCGATAACTTCAACGATGTCTCCATGTTAAAAATGGCTGGACTCGGCATCGCCATGGGTAATGGCGAACCCGAAATCCAGGCATTAGCCAAAGCCATAACGCTGACCAATGTGGAGCACGGTGTTGCCCATGCCATCGAGTGCCTGCTCGAGGGTAAACCGGTATCCCGCCCAGAAACGATTGTCGGGGAAGGTCAGTAATTGGACCCATACTGAATTAAGTACTGGACCTGCATGATCACCTGTTGATCCATGCAGGTTCTCTTCATTTTAACTCCGCAGATCGAACGTGAGGCACGTCCTGTAACAAAATAATCAGTTGCTCGCCCCGGTATGAACCCGGCAGTTGCAACGTGAACTCAAGCACAGTCTCTTCCACGGAGTCTGTGCTTGTTTGCTGTTCAGTCTTAAATCCGATGACCGAGATCTTCTCATGTCCCAGCAGTGCCAAGACAGTCTTCAGGGCCTCTCCCTCATTTTGCAGATGGATGGTTAACGTCTCTGTTCGAGCGGATACCAGCCAGCGTGTAGGTCTATGCAGTAACATCTGTGCCACGACAATAAGCAGTGTCACGCCCGCACCCGTCCAATACAGACCTGAACCCACAGCAAGTCCCATGCCTGCCGTAGCCCATATGCCAGCCGCTGTGGTCAACCCCCTGACCGTGTGACGCTGTGTGAAGATCATGCCCGCTCCAATGAACCCCACACCACTAACAACTTGTGCAGCGATCCTTGAAGGGTCAAGGGACAGATTGTCCCAGCCAGCCTGATCCTGGAATCCGTATTTCGATACAATCATCATTAGGGCAGCACCAACGGCGACCACAAAATGAGTACGGATTCCCGCTTCTTTCATTCGATTCTTGCGCTCATATCCGATTAGCACACCACATATTCCAGCTATGAGTACACGCATCAAATATTCCACTTCCATGCACATCACCTCTTTCATTATGTATATGCTTACATGAGTCTATCTTTACTATTACCCAATCTTTACATGACTAATAAAGAACTTCTACTCAGGTCAATTCTCTGCCCGGAAATTTTCCCCTTGTCTCTTGCCCAATCCGAAATAATGTCTGAAATTATATATCAGCGGATGCCATTCCTCCGGATTAATTTTGTTCGGTCCAGATATTAGTCTTGTGTGCGCGTGCACCTTCAACGCTTTCACTTCAACAATCGCCATGAACGGTGTATGTTCGGGAATACGTATGTGTTGTACAGCCGCTTCAATCTGGAGCGGACATTCAACTATTTTATCTGGAGCCACCTGAACCGAGCATTCAGATGTCAGTCCAGCTACAGTGAATTTATCATGACAATATTCATAGCCCATCTTCCTTTTCTCCTCAGGAACCGGGGTGACTCCCGTATAACGACCCAATGCCTCAACCTGTTTCCACATGGTCGCATCCGGCAGATTAATTACACACTCCGGGTGTCGACTCAGATTTTCATAGGCTTTGCCGTGTGTCCCTAGACCGAGAACCAGACAATCCCCCAGTGCCCAAGACGAGGATAATGGTGACAGGTTGGTTGATCCATCCTCATTTAATGTGCTTAGTAGCACTACAGGCGTACCATAATATAAAATACTGGGATTAATCGTCTCATGTTGAATCACTTCTGGACTCGCGGACAACTGCTCTGTAGCAAAGTCCTGTTTCGTTATCTTTTTCATCCTGTACCTCTCCTGTTCCCATTCCAATAATTTATAAGCTCAATCTGACCCCTATGGGACGATACAACTCGATTGTAATACAGTAATAGTTCAGGTATGATCGAAGTATGAATGTATATCCGAATATTACTGTTATTGCGTCGTTAATCGCTGATCCAAGCCGCGCTATTTTTCTGTCATCCTTACTGGATGGCCGTGCGTTGCCCGCAGGAGAGCTTGCTCATATGGCAAGTGTCACTCCCCAGACGGCAAGCAGCCATCTAGCTAAACTCGTAGAGGGAGGATTACTCGAAGTTGAACAACAAGGGCGCCACCGATACTACCGTCTTGCAAACAAAGAAATTGCTAATCTGATTGAAAGCATGGCCAGTATTGCTCCGCCTGTACAGATCCGCTCTCTCAAACAATCCGATCAGCTTCAACAACTGAGTCATGCACGGACCTGTTATGGTCATCTGGCCGGGAAATTGGGAATCTCGCTCTGTGAAGCCTTAGTACAGAAGGGGTATCTTTCAGACCCCGAAGAGGCACACAGCAAGGATTATCAAGTTACAGAGAAAGGAATACAGTGGTTCACTACGTTTGGAATTGAACTTCAGATGAAGCCGGGATCACGCCGTGCCATCGCTCGCAAATGTCTGGATTGGAGCGAACGCCGTCATCATCTCTCAGGTATGCTTGGGGAACAACTCAGACATCGGTTAGCGGAACTGGACTGGATTCGTCAAAAAACAGGAAGTCGCTCTGTCGAAGTAACGGAAGCAGGCAAGAAAGGTTTATACGAGATGTTGAGCATTTCACTTTAGGCTGAAGCGTACACCAGGGATAAGCAAAGATCAGTAAACGCAAAAAATCCCCTTCACACTGACCGTTAACCGGTCTAATGTGAAGAGGATTTTTTGTGCAATCAGAACGGAGAAAGAGGTGTACTCTCACTTCGTTCGAGACTGCGAAGTATTGCTAACGAAGCTTATGCTCCGACGAACCTTTAGGGTTCTCATCCCTTTGCAGAGAAGTTTAATTCAGAACGGAGAGAGAGGGATTCGAACCCTCGCACCGCTTACGCAGTCTAACCCCTTAGCAGAGGGTCCCCTTATAGCCACTTGGGTATCTCTCCAAGAAATGGCTCCCCGAACAGGGCTCGAACCTGTGACAACTCGATTAACAGTCGAGTGCTCTACCAACTGAGCTATCAGGGAAAATTAACTTGAATAAGATTAATCTATCATGATTAATAATCCAAGTCAACAGACCTGTCAAGATTTCCTAATTGTATTGCTTTCTTCCTCTCAGAAGGAAGAGATCATCGCCAGTTGGGTAGTATTTTGGATCATGTCCCTGTCTGCTCGTGGAAGGCAAACACTTACTTTGAATACGTCTCCGTCCACTTGTATTCCCATAGAACCTTCATGCAATTCAACAATGCTTCTAGCGATGGACAAGCCTAGACCTGAACCCTCCGTTGAACGGGAACGGTCCCCACGCTTAAAACGTTCAAAAATCTCATCCGATGAGAATTCCATCTCGTATGCGGATACATTTTTGATCGTAAACTCCAATTGATTTCCTTGTTCGATCAGTTCAATATAGACTCTGGATTGGGGCAGACCATATTTCAAAACGTTTCCCAACATATTCTCCATAACACGCCACATCCGGCTGCCGTCCACCATTGCGTATACAGGCTCAGTCTCCTCTCGAATCCTTATCTGTAACTCTGCCTGCTCGAACGAATCACTATATTCTGCTACAGCCTGTCGAATTAACTCCCCCATGTCTATCTGTTTTAAATGAAGTTCCACATCTCCGCTCGCCATTTCCGCTGCTTCAAATAAGTCCTCCACCAACAAACACAGACGCTGCGTTTTCCGCTCCAGAACTTGAATGTATCCAGCCTTCTCCTCCTCTGTGCCCTCATCGCGCTTAAGCAGATCGATATAACTAACCAAAGAGGTTACAGGTGTTTTCAGATCATGAGAAACGTTAGCGATCAACTCGGATTTCATACGCTGGCTCGTAACCTGTTCTTTCATTGCATTCTGGAGCCCTTGTCTCATTCCGCTCATCTGTGTCACCAATGGTTGCATTATGCCTGTTACATGCTCTGGGAACTGCACATTGAACCGGCCTTCTCCCATTTCCTTAGCCGCTTGCGTAAGTTGCTGCGCCACATGAATCAGTTGAAACATACTATATACCAAGAAAACACTAATCAGAACTGTCAAAAACACAAATGGAATGACCATTGAAGACTTAATGGACGCGAGAGAAATAACCGCTAATTGCATAAGACATTGCACCATACATAATAAGATTAAACGCTGAATTCTTTTTTTGTCAGTCGGCTCGCCTTGCTCCAAAATCTTTTTCACCAAACTGTACCATTTCCATACCCATATCTCGTTTCGTATTGGCCTATGGCTGGACATATTCCCGATATACCGGACAGCCCCCCTTACATGCACACCAACAAACCACACTCCGAGACCAGCGATGAACATGCCTATAAAATAAACAAAAATATCATTTATCCATCGACGAGTGAAAAAGTAAGGAGTTATCCCATAATCTGAAGTCACCCCGTTTAGTACTTTTAACAGTAGAAAGGACCCTATACATAAGGTAATAAAATGTGCATCCAAGGAAAGTTTTTCACTCCACCAGATTGTCATCTTCCGATATTTGCTATTCTCAGGCAAAGGTATACGATTTGCAGTCACAAGTAACGCCGTACCAATGACTAAGAGCAGGATCAAAGGTATAACACCAGATACATTCCAATCTTTATAAATGAATCGAATCTCATACCTCAATGAAGCAAGCTTCATAAACACCAGTGTAAAACAAATCATCGCTGCTATCCGAACTCCGTAAGCCAGCATATTATTCTTCCAGTTTGTAACCAATACCCCACACCACCTTTATATATTTGGGCTCTCTGGGATTAAACTCAATCTTCTCACGGATTCTGCGGATGTGAACAGCGACTGTATTTTCCGGTTGAAAGGCAGGCTCTTTCCATACACGTTCATAGATTTCATCAATAGCAAAGATCCGGCCCTTATTCTCCATAAAAAGCCTAAGTATGTGAAATTCGGTTGGCGTCAGCCTAACATCTTCTCCTTCCAAGGTCATTGTTTTCTTCTGTTTGTTATATACCAGGCCACGAACCTGAATCTCCTGTTCTGCATCTTCGGAACTTTGATGTATCTGCGCACCCAGGCCGGTGAAGCGTCGTAACTGGGACTTTACCCTTGCCATAAGCTCCAATGGGTTGAATGGCTTGGCTATGTAATCATCCGCACCGATGTTCAAACCTACGATTTTATCATAATCCTCTGTTCTGGCAGACAACATTATAATTGGCACATTAGAGGTTTCACGAATTTCCAGTGTCGTCTGCAGTCCATCCAATCCAGGCATCATAATATCCATAATAATGAGCTGAACAGAATGAGCCTGGAGCTTTTGCAATGCCTCTTCCCCATTCGACGCCTTGTAGACCCCGATTCCTTCACTACGCAAAAAAATTTCGATCGCATTGCTGATATCGGGATCATCATCAACAACCAATACACTGTGGGCCTTCAAAGGGTCACTCCTCCTTTTCATTTAAACTGGATTATGTGGACTGATGAACAGTTTACATCAGATAAATGACAGGAAATCCAACAAAAGATTTACAAATTTCTTAAGATCCATCCGCTCTATACTCCAAAACAAAATTACTATATGTCGTGAAGCCCCAGTTTTCCCGCACAACGACCACAACGGTAACGCTTCGGATCTATTTTCCGTTTGCGCAAATATTCCGTACCACAGCTCTTGCACACCAACTTATAACGATATGGCAACGGCTTTCTGCCTTTGCCGTCAGGAAGTGATTGGCAGTAACGCGAGCCGCCAACCTTCTGCAATAAAGCCTTGAATTCCGGATCACGATGCTGATAGCCGCGCCCACGAATATGCAGATGATAGTGACACAGCTCATGCTTGATGATTTTCTCAACCTCATCTCGCCCATAGGCTTCGAGTTGATGCGGATTGATCTCAATCCGGTGACTTTTCAGCATATAACGCCCACCCGTCGTGGTCAGGCGACTGTTAAACAACGCTTCATGGGTGAACGGCACTCCGAAATGATCCAGTGATACCTGTTCAATCCATTGTTGCAATTCCTCATTTTCCATCGATATCCTCTCCTTGCACCCCCTCGGAGCATTTGTTTTTCCGGTATAATACTTGAATTTTAACCGTTTCGTAGGCTACACTGTCAAGTAGAATGTATGAGGGGAGATTATTACTCGTTATGCCTACAATGCGCTATGTCATCCTGCAGCAGGAACAACACTTGCAGTTCGTGGAAATGCCCGCAGATTACGCCTATCAACTCAGTGCGCTCAACCTGCGCCTGCACAAGGAAATTGATAAACTCACTGCAGCAGATGTCCCTGTCCTGCCTTGGGCGATCGCCGAATGTGACAGCCTCGATCTCCTAAACGAAAATCTTACTATCATCGGTGGCCTTGATTATATCAATGCGCTTGAAGAATCTTTTGCAGCACTACGTGAAAGCCATTATCCTTTGATTTCTCTGCTTACCGAAATCCGGGCTCTTCAGGCCCAATTGGAACAATGGTATGAAGAAGAGATGGAAGCTCTCTAATTCACCGCAGGTATCATTTTATAATGATGAGAACGAAAAGCACATTTCCCTGAATAGGGATTTGTGCTTTTTTTTGAGTGAACCAAATTGATTTGCCGGAGGCCTCCACTTATCCCGCACAGTCCAGGCTATTGCCACATATGCTAACGTACAGATGAATTATGCAAGAGGAGGAGATACCCTTGCCTCAATGGCTTTGCAATCAACTGATGCGTGCATTTCACAAAAAGGACAGCCGGCAGATCAAGTTGCTGAACGAATGCTGGTTCTTTTATCGTAACAAACCAGCAAATGGCACACCACGCAGCGCGGAGAACGAACTTTAAGAGGTTGTTCATAAGAGTCTGCATTGGATTACGAAGGATGGCCCTTTGAACACGCACTTTAAGAAAATGCACATATTGCCCACCGTACTTACTAGAGGAATTAGAACGGATAACGGGACTATTACTGTCGACAACAAACAGCCTTCCTGGTTAGGGAAGGCTGTTCTCCAATCCTACTATTTAAGAAGACTGTTGCGCAGAAGCAGGCTTCTTCATCGTCAGGCCGACACGGCCTTTTTTGGTATCCACACTCATAACCCAGACCGTTACATTATCCCCGACAGACACAACGTCCATCGGATGTTTAACATACCCGTTGCTGAGCTGTGAAATATGGACAAGCCCATCACTCTTGATCCCAATATCAACAAAGGCACCAAAATCAATAACGTTCCGAACCGTACCTTGCAGCTCCATGCCTTCCACCAGATCCTCAATTTTCAATACATCTGTACGGAAGATTGGCAACGGCATTTCTTCACGCGGGTCACGCCCCGGACGCTGCAAGCTGTCCAGAATGTCACGCAATGTAGGCACACCTACGTCCAGTTTCATAGCCAATTGCTCTGGCTGTTGCTCCGACAGTAATACCGACAGTTCCTTGCTGCCCAGCTTGTCCAGTGCAACCTGAAGCTCCTTGAACAGCTGATCCACTACCTTGTAAGACTCAGGGTGAATAGGTGTACGGTCCAGCGGGTTCTCTCCCTCACCAATACGCATAAATCCTACGCACTGTTCATAGGTTTTGGCACCCAGACGTGGCACCTTCTGAAGCTGACGGCGGTTTGTAAACCGGCCATTTTCTTCACGGTACTTCACGATGTTTTTGGCAATCGTAGCATTAACTCCGGCAACATATGACAGTAACGAAGGTGATGCTGTATTCACATCCACACCCACATGGTTAACTGCGGATTCCACGACAGCCTTCAGGCTTTCTTCGAGAATCTTCTGGGAGACGTCATGCTGATATTGACCCACGCCAATGGCTTTTGGATCAATCTTAACCAACTCCGCCAGCGGGTCTTGTACACGACGTGCAATGGAAGCTGCACTGCGCTCCGCAACATCCAGATCCGGGAACTCTTCCTGGGCCAGTTTGGATGCAGAATATACACTCGCGCCTGCTTCGTTAACAATCAGATACACAAGACTTTCATCACCGTTCTCCTGAATGATCTCGGCAACAAACTGCTCCGTCTCACGTGATCCGGTACCATTACCAATGACGATCAGTCCGATATCATATTGCTTGATCATGCGATGGAATACTTCCGCAGCTTCACGTTTCTTGTTGTGTGGTGGCGTTGGGTAAGTCACAGCCACTTCCAGCAGTTTGCCCGTATCATCTACTACAGCCAGTTTACAACCGGTACGATAGGCCGGATCGACACCCAGCACACGTTTGCCATGAATCGGCGGTTGAAGCAACAGATTACGCAGATTGGCCGAGAATACCGATATGGCCTGATTTTCACCTTTTTCCGTGAGCTCTCCCCGAACTTCGCGCTCGATGGAAGGCGCAATCAGCCGCTTGTATGCATCTTCAATCACATCACGCAGGATATCCTGCACGGCAGAAGCACCACGAATGATCTGCCCTTCCATATGGCGATGGGCCGGTTCTGCCTGTACGTCCAGGCCGACTTTCAGAATACTCTCACGTTCACCGCGATTAATTGCGAGAATACGGTGTGGAGGCATTTTTTTGGCTAATTCGCGGTAATCATAATAATTCTCGTACACGGACTCCTCTTGAGCATCCTTCGCTTCAGAAGTCAGCATCCCGTGATCCAAGGTGTACCGACGAATCCAGGCACGAATGGCAGCATCGTCTGCGATGTTCTCCGCGAGAATGTCTTTGGCTCCCTGAAGCGCCGACTCCGCATCTTCTACACCCAGTTCAGCATTGATATATTTCGCAGCTTCCTGAAGTGCATCTCCTTGTTTCGGTTGACCCCAGATCCATACAGCAAGGGGTTCAAGACCTTTTTCCTTGGCCACACTGGCACGCGTTTTCCGCTTCTGACGGTAAGGTCGATACAAGTCTTCCACTTCCTGCAGCTTCACAGCTTGCGTAATGGATTGCTTCAGTTCTCCGGTCAGTTTGCCCTGTTCCTCTATAATACGGATGACTTCCAATTTGCGATCCTCAAGATTGCGCAGATAAACAATGCGTTCTTCAATCGATCGCAGCTGGTTCTCATCCAGCTCTCCAGTCATTTCTTTACGGTAGCGGGCGATAAATGGAATCGTATTGCCTTCGTCCAGAAGCTCCGACGTTGTGCGGACCTGCTTCAAGGACAGTGACAGTTCCTTGGCTACCTGTTTGATGATTCGTTCATGGCGTTCTGCCTTTATTGTTTCTTCATTGGGTTCCAGAACCGTTTCCTGTTCAGACAAAATAAATCCCTCTTTCCTTCCTGAATCGTTCGTTACAATCATTTCAGGGCAGCTTTGCTGCTGTAATTACAGTATAGTTGAACCATTTGTTTCTTCCACTCTACCCTATATTATCACAGAATCACGTCCAGATTTCCATCAATCCGCAAGCATACAAGTTCTGACAGAATGATGTCATCCTCCAGCCTTCCCCATTACGTCAAAAAAAGACCGAAAATCGTCATCATGACGCTCCTCGGTCTTTCCTTTTTTAAAACTTTATATGCGATTGCACTCTAGACGCGCTCGAACCGGAACATCTCGCTCAGATAGTCTCCTGATGTGCTGCCTACCGAAATACCGCCATACATGAGGGCATCGCCGGTAAAGGTCTCCGAGCCGCCTTTCAGACGGTAATCCGCATTAGGGTCCAATCCTTTCAGCTTCAGGCGCTGAAGTGGCGCATTGGGCTCAGAGAGCACACGGAAGTAGAATACAACAGCTTCGCTTCCGTCCGGTGCAATAAACATCCACGCCGTCTCATTGCCTTCAAACGGACTGAGCAAACGGCGGAATGTTCCATATTGAACCGTTCCACGAATCTCCTTGTACAGCTCAACCTGGGCTTTCACGATGTCGTTCTCTTCCTCCGTGAATTTTGTCAGGTCCAGCTCGTACCCAAAGTTGCCCGACATCGCAACATGTCCCCGAATCTCAAGCGAAGTGATCCGGTTGACCTGATGATTCGGTACCGCTGAGATATGCGATCCCATCGAACTTACCGGGTATACAAGACTCGTACCGTATTGAATCCGCAGGCGGGATATAGCATCCGTGTTATCACTTGTCCACGTCTGTGGCATGTAATACAGCATACCTGGATCGAAGCGGCCACCACCACCTGAACAGCTTTCGAAGAGAATGTTCGGGAACGCCGAAGTGATTCGTTCCATAACGTCATACAGTCCGAGCATGTAACGATGTGCGGTCTCACGCTGTCTATCTGCCGGAAGCAACGCAGAACCCACTTCCGTCATATTGCGGTTCATGTCCCATTTCACATAAGTGATTGGTGCAGAACCAAGTACGTCTGTTAACATCCGCACAATCTCATCACGTACATCCTGACGAGAGAAGTCGAGTACCAGTTGTTGACGTCCTTCTGTCCGGCGACGATCTGGCACATGCAGACACCAGTCCGGGTGCGCTCGGTACAGCTCACTGTCTGGTGAGATCATCTCAGGCTCAAACCATAATCCGAACTGCATGTCCAAACCTGTTACGCGGTTAGCCAGATCATCCAGTCCCTGTGGCAATTTGTTCTTATCTACAATCCAGTCGCCCAGCGAGGAGTTGTCACTGTCCCGATGTCCAAACCAGCCATCATCCAAGACAAACAGCTCAATACCCAGCTTCTGTCCAGCGCGAGCAATCTGTTCAATCTTGTCCGCATTGAAACCAAAGTAAGTCGCTTCCCAGTTATTAACCAACACCGGACGCTCCGCATTGCGAAACTTACCACGCGCAAGACGCTCCCGATACAATTCGTGGTAGGACTGTGACATGCCGTCCAAACCTGCAGCCGAGTACACCATAACCGTCTCAGGTGTCTGGAACGCTTCTTGCGGCTCCAGCTTCCAGCTGAACTCGAACGGATTGATTCCGAGTGACACACGGGTGGTGTGGAACTGATCCACTTCAGCCTGTGCAGTGAAGCTGCCACTATAGACGAGACTGAATCCGTATACTTCACCTTGCTCTTCATCCGTGCCTGGTGTCATCAGCGCAATAAATGGATTCTGCTGGTGACTGCTTGAACCGCGACGGCTCTCAATCCCTTGCAGGCCTGACGCAAGCGGTCTGCGAACGATATCACGTTCCCGTGTCCATGCACCTGACAATTGCAACAATTCATAATCCGCATGCGGGAAATCAACAGAAGAACTGAGCGCACGCGCCACATTCACTGAGGTAGCGCTCTCATTAACGATACGCATGGAGCGTGTAATTGCATTAAATGCCGTAAAGGCTGTATAAGAAAGCTCGATCTTGATACCCGCAACGCGATCTTCCAACTCAATAACCAGCGTCTCTGCTTCATCATCGGATTCAACATACGTCGCTGGCAGTCCGGTAAGCGCTGCCTTTCCTTTGACCAATCGATGGCCTGTATACGTAAACTCCGAAACCGTCGAGCCATTCTCAAGTTCCAGTTGGATAGCCGGATTACGGAAATCACTTGTGCCATACACGGGTAGTTCCACTGCCAATGTATCAAATGAAATTGTACGGTCCTCTGGTACCGGGTTCGGACTGAAAGATGCTCGTTCTGTCCGTACATGCAACCAGCTCAGATCGGTGTCGCGTAATTTTTTGCCATAATACAAATGCACCAAATATCCTGAAGGCAGTACCTGAAATACGTAACTGGCCTCACGGGTCTGTAAATGAAATTGAAGTTTCTCCTGATTGATGTAAATGCTCATATGTCTCCTCCACCTCTATATATAGGTCTTTCGGTAAACGGTTTCTCAGGTTTCATTATAGCGAAAAGATCGCCAATGTTCTACGCTTTCATCAAGCTTTAATCAAAAGAGCGCATAACAGCCCGAAGGATGTCATACGCTCTTTTGGTTACATTCTGAATTCAGTGTGTTCCCTTACGGGAACATCCATTGCCAACGGACGGCAGTGCAACGTACAAGACGCTGGTTGCTGCCTTAAAAATCGATTAAACCAAGGCTGATCTGTAAGGCTTCGTTGACCAATTTCATGGTCTCCTCGTCCAGATGGGTAATCTTGTCAGTCAGCCTCTGTTTATCAATCGTCCGTATTTGTTCGAGCAAAATAACCGAGTCCCGGTCAAAGCCGTGTGCCGCCGCATCAATTTCAACATGCGTTGGCAGCTTTGCCTTCTGGATTTGGGCGGTGATAGCCGCCACAATACAAGTTGGACTGAACCGGTTGCCGATATCATTCTGGATCACCAGAACCGGCCTGACTCCACCTTGCTCGGAACCGACAACGGGAGAAAGATCCGCAAAAAAAACGTCACCACGTTTTACGATCAATGTCTACACCCCGCTAACTAAGCGGTCCAGAGTGCTGTCCGCATCTTCCTCCGCATGAAAGGCTTCGGATGCCATGGTCAGATTAATTTTTGCCATCTCCATGTACCCTCGCTGCATCGTTTCACGGATGTAACGTTTCTTACGCTCCGTTAAATACAGCTTCATAGCCTGCCTAATCAATTCGCTGCGGTTGGAATTCTCCAGCGCTACGATGCCATCCACTTCCTGCAAAAGATAATCAGGTAAACTGATCATGATCCGCTTGGTGTTCTGCAAGTTGGCCACCTTTCTTCCACCCCCACAAACCTTTCGCCATTGTGAACCAGTATTACGTTTTTCCAGAACTTTTATACAAAGGAATATATATGCCCCGAGTATATCAAGTATGCTGTACTCCATTATAAACACGGGGAACAATATTCGTACAGACCAAACATCTCAATTCAGGAATTAAATCCTTACCGTCATACATAATTCGAGATGCTCCGACAGTTTTCCTTCTGTTCTGAAAAAAAGTTTATTGGGAATGACGTCAGTTTACCTGTCAGGATGTCAAAAGTGGATTGATTCTGGCGACTACTGCTCCCCCGCGGGTATATACCCGCGGAATGCGGTGCGCCATCATGCAGATCACTTCATAAGCAATCGTACCGAGCTGAGATGCCACCTCGTCTGCGGTTATTACGCCACCAGACTGATGACCGATGAGGACAACCTCTTCGCCGACTTGAATTTCTTCCGCCTCTTCCGCGAAAGATTGTAACGACACCATACACTGATCCATGCAGATTGTACCGACGACAGGGACGCGGCGTCCGCGTACAAGCACTTCTGCTTTACCTGTCAGCATTCTGGAGAATCCGTCTGCATATCCGATCGGCAGGGTCGCTATTCGTTCGTAACCTTGCGTAAAATAACGGGTTCCGTAACTGATCCCCCAATGGGGTGGCAGTGTTTTGACCAGAACCGCTTTTGTCTTCAGCGTCAATACCGGGGACAGCTTCACCACCTGATGATTCACCTCAGCCGAAGGATACAGTCCGTACAGGCTTATTCCCACACGTACCATGTCATAGGACAATTCCGGTGTATCAATGGCAGCGGCGCTGTTCGCCGTATGTATAATCGGGATGGAACATCCCTGATCCCTGAGCGCATGAACTACGCTTTGGAACCGTCTATACTGCTCCAGTGTATAGGTTTTGTCTTCTTCATCTGCTCTGGCAAAATGGGTAAACATACCTTCCAGCATCACCTGATTGAGCGAAGCTACTTCCTGAATGAAAGCCAATGCCTCATCGCCAGGCAACAGACCTAATCGGCCCATGCCGCTGTCGATTTTAATATGAACCTTCAGTTGGTTAGCGAATGTGCTCGCATCCAGATGTCGAATGGCGTCAAGCACTTCCCTGCTGAACAGTGTGACGGTCACATCATGTTGCCATGCAACAGCGATCCCTTCAGGCGGCGTATATCCCAGTACCAGGATTGGAATCGTAATCCCATGTTGTCGCAGTTCTAGAGCTTCGTCAAGAAAAGCCACACTTAAGTAATCCACACCCACTCGTTCCAGTTCCCTAGCCGTCTCCACCGCTCCATGTCCATAGGCATTGGCCTTCACACAGGCGAGGAATTTCATGCCCTGAGGCAATGCCTCGCGGAAAGCTTCTACGTTAGTACACAAATGATCCAAATTGATCTCCGCTTGGGTCGGCCGATATTGTCCTTGCACGTTAAGTCACCTTCTCTAATCATCTTAATCCGGCTCACGTCAGACTCCATCGTAATGCTCCAGCATGTGACTGTCAAATGAACCGAAGTTTCGCATCCAAAAACAGATGTAAGGTGCGCCTTTTGAAGAACAAATGCGAACACAGAAGAAGACCGATAAGCGAGATTAGCAGGGCAAAATCCCACTTTTCACCCAAGCAAAATCTGCTTATATCGATTATTTACCCGGTTCCCTCTGCGTAGAAGCGCATTTTGCTTTATTGAGTGTATCGGGTAAGAAAAACAGCGCTAAATGAATACCTTTCTTACATCAAAGCAAAGCACCGGAGAACAGGTCTCCGATGCTTCTTAGCATTCCTTATGTTTATGCTACTATTCGTTCATTTGTTCAAAAATCATTTGCCTGACTCTTCCTGCATCGATGTTGCAATGCGTACCATTTCGTTCTGAGGCAGGTCGGCACTGGTGATCCGATATTCTATGCCATCTGTCATCCATGTCAGAGTCTTCAATGCATCTCCGCTGATCATCCCCAGTGTGAATCCAAGATCTACTACACTGGATGGAGCAAGTGATACAGCTCGATCCTGTGGTCTGGCTTCGAATATCGTGTAATTATACGTTCCTTCATAACGAAGCATAACCGAATAGTCTCCCGCTTCTTCCAGAATCTGATCGTCCTTGAGCTGCACGCCTTCCGGCGCATAGGTCGGCTGAATCACGCCGAAGCTGTCTGCCCCTTCCGGTTCTGCAAGTGTCGGCTCTTCGCCTTCCTGACCTGTTGCAGCACCTTCTGTGCCTTGCTGCTCTGTGTCACCACCTACACCCGACTGTCCATCAGTAACGGCTCCATCAGGTTCAGGCGCAGTCTGAGGATTGGCAGGTTCTTTACCGCCCTCACCTGTTTGCTCCGCAGGAGTTACACCAGAATCCGTTCCTGTTTGGCCGCCCTCTTTTGTAGCTGCTGTCATGTTACGTTGCATGTCAAAGGCGTCTTTCTCAAATGCAGCACCAAATTTGAAGGAATCAAACTTCACATCCACGACCACATTGGCATTGGAGTCGGATACCTCAACCTGTTTCGGTGCGTAATCACTTTTGTTCAGCCAGATCTTCTGTCTGACGAGTGCATGTGTATTATAATTGGCAGCTACATCAAAAACATAGCTCTCCTTCTCATCCGCAAACTGACGGGTTGTATCCCCCGTAATGCTCCGAATCAATGTTTCATAGAGATATACCTGTCCTTGATTATCTGGCCAATTGCTCTGAAAACGGAAGCTTTTGTTCTGGCTCGGTGTCAAAACAAACACGCCTTCATCGTTACGCAGTACAATCTGCGTTACATCCTTTTTTGCATTCGTTAACGCAATACGATAATAGGAAGGCTTCTGATGCCATACCTCGACCTTGTACTGCTGCGGCGTATCTCCGGTATGCAGCGTCATCACGCCTGCCCCCTGGTAACTTTCCATCTCTCCTACGACTTCGTTCAGATCTTTGACCACAGCTGCCGCATCCTTCTTCCCGCAGGCGGCAAGTAAGGCCGATAAGACCAATACCATGGCAAGCATCCATGATATTCGGCGCATGACATCATCCCCTTTAGCACATGTTTTCACTTCAGGATTGTGCTTGCAGCAGAACCCCTACTTGATTAGTACATGTTATGAGGGACTTGTTCGATATATGCGGACTAGTTTGACAAGCAATCGGTGAAGTCCGTTAATACGGCATTGCTACGCAAAATCAGTCTCAGGGAGGATGTTAACTTTATCCAGAAAAGGCATAGTGAATTGTAGGAGATTATTCTTTTTATTGAATATTAGGAGGAAAAGGTATGACGACAACAAAGCTTCGCACATCACTGGAAGGACTGGATGAATTCATCGACGAGCAGCTTCAATTATGGAATGGTGTCGGCACAGCGGTGGCGGTGGTCCATAAGGATGAAGTCGTCTGGCAAAAAGGCTACGGTTATCGTGACCTGGAGTCCAAACTTGAAGTTACCCCTAATACGTTGTTTGCCATCGGTTCAAGTACCAAAGCCTTTACCGCAGCAACTGCTGCTCTGCTTGTGGATCAGGGGATACTGGACTGGGATACCCCTGTGAAGTCGTATATGAAAGACTTCCAGATGTTTGATCCGGTCGCAACAGAACGTATAACTATTCGCGACATGCTGTGTCATCGTTCGGGTCTTCCAAGGCATGAGTTGGTATGGTACAACTCCCCGCGTACAAGAGAAGAACTTGTTCGAACATTACAGTATCTGGAGCCAAATCAGGATTTCCGAAACAAATGGCAGTATCAGAACCTGATGTACATGACGGCAGGTTATCTGGTTGGACAGCTCAATGAAACTTCGTGGGAGCAGATGGTTCAGAAGACTCTATTTAATCCGCTGGGTATGAACTCAAGTCTGTTCTCTGTTGAAAAAATGCAACTTCAGCCTGACTATGCTTACCCTTATATGGAGAAGGATGGTCAGAATACGAGAATACCTTTTCGAGCCATTGATGCCATAGGACCTGCTGGTTCCATTAACAGCAATCTAATCGATATGATTGCATGGCTTCAATTCCAGTTGCATCAAGGTCAATGGGAAGGAACGTCATTGATATCTAAGGAACAGATGAAGATTATGCATAGTCCTCAGATGCCCAGTGATTCGCCGTTTATAAGCCAAGAACTGCCTATGAGTACATATGGTCTGGGTTGGATGATTGAGCCTTATCGTGGACATGCCATGATTCATCATGGTGGGGCTATTGATGGCTTTGCATCACAAGTTGCCTTTTTGCCAGAGGAACAGATTGGAATCGTGGTTCTGAGTAATACCAACGGAAGTATAATTCCCTATACGGTTGCTTTTCGTATCATGGACCGACTGCTTGGATTAGAACCCGTCAATTGGAGTTTCAAATTGAGAAAATTAATGGGGAAAGAATCAACAGAAACGGAGGCTGATCCGGAGAATCCTCTGGAAGTGCCTATTCAAGCAGACACTGCCGTTGAGGAAAATATTGAAGAACCTCACATCATACCTTGTGATCGCCCTTACACCGCTTATGCGGGTATTTACACGCATCCTGGTTATGGCGAGATGTCGATTCAAGAGACAACGGACGGGTTGCAAGCAACCTTTAACGCCATTGAAATGCCCATGGAATACACCGGGAAAGATACGTTTTCCGTCGAATTTGTGTTATTCGGTCTGAAGATCACGTATACGTTTACCCTCAATGAATCTTCAGAAGTTGCTCAATCCATCTCCATTCCTTTGTTGCTTGAACCGGGTACAAAGCCTATTGAATTCATCAGGGTTTCGTAAATGATCTGAACCTATATAAATTGAACTAATGAATATATTTACACTGGTCACTCCGATGACAGAACAACCTTCTGATCGCTGTTATCCCCAGATTTTTTTGATTTCTTTTCATAAAGTGAAAATCCGGGGATAAAGGCGAACGCTCTGCTTCCTCAGGTTATTTCTGTCCTCTCCGTTTTGTATAAATGTTTAGTTCAATTTATATAGAAAACGCCTGATTCATTTCCGTTGTGGCAGCTAATCCTACCACAACGGAATATACACCGGATAACTCGTATCCTCTTCAGCAGCCCCAGGGCTTCTCTTCACCCACAATCTGCGCAGATCAGGCAGACCATACCCCGCAAGACGATAATCTCTCAGTGAATCATGATGGGCGTGTTCTTCCTTGAAGCTGTATGTGGGCAGAAGCAATGCCTCCTGAATCAGTCGATCTTCTAGCCGAATCAATCTATTCAACCGCTCCGCAGCTTCCTGGATCATGACCACTCGTCCACATTCCTGTTCCAGTTCATGTCTCCAGTAATCATTCATCGCAATCAGGAATAACGTGTTCTGGAAGGTGTACATCGTCACGAGACTCAGCACGACATGATCATTGAATACTTCTCCTGTATAGATCAGATCACAATCCCCAAACCCATCTTGATAGACTGCATGGAGCGGATCTCCCGGCATAATGTTGATATGTAGGCCAATCTGTTTACATCTCTCTGCAAACCAGACCATATCTGTCTCCATCTTCTCTCCTTCTTCAACCCACAGACTTAAACTCTGCCCTTGGTAAGAGCTATGACGCAATAATGCTGAGGCCCGCGCCAGTGAGGTCTCCACGGAAAGGTCAGGTACAGGTGTGACCGAACCATCCGGTTGTTCCGATTGCTGTTTCCCTGGCTCCCCTTGATCTGAACCCACCTTTAAAGGTTGCTGTACTCGTCCTCGAATCAGACTATAAGCAGCCTGCGTGTTCGTGCTTCCGAGCGCTTGCGACAACTCCTGCGCATTCAATAGCTGTTGAACAGCCCGGCGAAAATTCACCTCATGCTGCGGCCCTTCCTTCTGCATATTAAACGTCATATACATGCCACCCTGCATCTCATGCTGCACGGCACGAGGCTCCGCATCCGGAAATATATTATGCTTGATGACGGACTCCACCCTCCCAGAATGGGGAAGTTGCCATATTTCAACGCGGTCAATATAGGCTCGGCCTCGGAAGTAGGAAGGAAATACTTCCAACACAAGCAGCTTGGAATCATGACGTGTCAACCGATAAGGTCCTGTTCCAATCGGATGGAGCGGATTCATCTCCACATCTCTCGGCAAGATCGATGCAGACATACTACTCATCAGATCCGGGAACATGAAGTTAGGCTTGTTTAACACAAAACGTACAGTCAATTCGTCCAACGTCTCTATGCGCCCAATAGATCCAAACAGAGGCCTGCACGGGTTACTCTTGTCAGAGATAATGCGATCAAAGGTAAACTTCACGTCCTCTGCATCCAATATTCTGCCATGATGAAATGGTATGCATTTGTGCAGATAAAAGGTCCATTCCCTTCCGTCCTCATGACTCTCCCATGCTATAGCCAGACTCGGCTCACATACTTGGCGTTCAGCATTATAACGAACCAAACGATCAAAGACTTCTGCAATGATGAAAACTTCTCCCCACATCCCCGTCTGTGTTGGGTCGAGAGTCTTAAAAGGTGTATTCTGCGGAATCCGCAATGTATCCACTCGTCCTCTGTCCCCTCCATTCGAACGCAGACCAAATTGATGCTGCATTTGCTGCATCAGATGTTCTCTCATCGTAATTGGCAAGGTGGTGGCCAGTTCATAGGCATCCTCCATCCTGTTCCCATCCAGGAGATGGTCAAACCGTTCACGCGCCACTTCAAGCAACGGGACACAAAATACCAGCATCGATTTTTTGCCTCTTCCGCGTTGCGGGTTCCACCTGACCCATCCGTTCTCCTTGAATTTGTTCATAATGAGGTTCATATTGCGCATGGTACAACATAAAAGATCGGCAAGTTCACCTACCGTTGTAAGTACTTCTTGTTCATCATGTACATGTGGAAAGTTTAATCGCAGTTGAATGTAATGTTCTGATACGTCCATAGTTGCCCTACCTTCTGCTAAAATGCGAAATCCATTCGGTTTCTTCTACAGTTTTTCTTCAGGTTTTCCTCCATTATACTCAGTAACATCAACACGACCAGTGGGAAGGAAGAAAAACAACTTATGAAATACGCCGATTTGCACCCGAACATCAGGATACGTATCATTACTGATTTTTTCACCGATCTGACCCAAAAGTCCATCATTCCATTCATGGCGATCTATCTGAGTATTCAGATTGGCGCAGGTTTGGCGGGGTTATTGCTGACGGTCAATATTGTGGCTTCCATGATTGTGGGATTGTGGGCAGGATATTGGTCTGACCGGATTGGACGGAAGAAATTAATGGTGATTGCACAAACTCTGCAGGTAGTGGCTCTATTTTGTTTGGCCATCGCCAATTCGCCGTGGATGGATTCGATCAGTGTCACTTGTCTCATGTTTCTGCTCAGCAGTCTCAGTTCAGGGATCACCGTGCCGATTGCTAATGCCATGATTGTCGACGTGAGCAGTGAACATGAACGTCATTATGTATATGGATTGCAATATTGGACAACAAACGTTGCTGTAACTTTTGGTGCACTGATGGGCGGGCTATTTTTCGAATCATTTCGTTTCCTATTGTTCAGTCTGGTATGCCTTGAAAGCCTAGCTACCCTGTTTATTTTGATCTTTATGATTCGTGAAACAATGGATAAACGTGAATCAGGTTATGGCGATGCTCCCATCCAGAGGAACATATTGAAAACCTACTGGGCGGTCTTTCAGGACAAACGTTTCATGATATTTTTCACGGCTACTGTACTTGCAGTCTCCCTGGAATTTCAATTGGATAAATACATCGCTGTTCGTCTAAAAAATGAATTCACCGCCCAACTGCTCGGCTCAGATATCTCAGGTCTGCATATGTTCAGCCTGATCATGGTCATCAACACCGTAATGGTTGCCTTGGTTGCCATTCCATTCACCAGATGGATAGGTCGCTTCCAGTCCCGATCTATTATGACTGTTGGTATGCTCCTCTATACCGCAGGTTTCACCGTACTTGCTTTCAGCAACTGGGCCTGGTTACTCATCTCATCCGCTATATTGCTAACCATTGGAGAGTTGATGTATGCCCCTGTTCGTCAGGTCATGCTCGCGGGTATGATTCCAGATTCGGACCGTGCTGCCTATATGGCTGCTGACGGGTTGAGTTACAACGTTGCTGCCCTTCTCGGCAGTCTCGGGTTAACCATTGGAGCCTTTCTGCCCTCCTATGCGATGGCTGGTCTGTATATCCTGATGGGGCTTGGAGCGCTCATCTTTTTCCGAATGTTACTTCGGAAGGCAGAGGAACAGAATCAACATCTGCCGTGTGCAGATGCATCTTGATTTCACTTTTCTGGCAACTTTTCGGACAACAAAATAATCATCCTAGGGAGCCCAACTGGCTCTCTTTTTCATGTCCATGATCAACGTTCAGAAGTAAATTATCTTTAACATTTTGTATATTATAGTTTACATTTAGTCAAATATCATGTACATTAGGTTCATGGAGGTGAGCAAGTGGAAGAATTACACAATCACGTTCGGGAGTTACGAGCCAGAGACCGGCTATCCCAAGCAGAACTGGCCAAACTCATTGGTGCATCCCGTCAAACCATTGCCCTGATTGAGCGTGGAGATTACTCTCCGTCGGTCGTTCTGGCACTAAAAATAGCACATGTATTTCGTGAACCTGTCGAAAAAATCTTTGAACTGAAAGGTGGAGATTAAAATGAAAAATTCATCATCCTCGTCCATTAAAAAGCGGTTGCGTCTTCCCTTGTATGCAGCCGGTGGCGCTGTAGTTGGTTTTCTCGGCGCTAGCGGAGTGAGTAAACTCCCTTCTGACTTGAACTGGACGCTGTCCGTGTATTATGACTATGATCTTTTATTCGCAATCCTGGCGGCTCTTGTGGTAGTTATGACGGTGTTGAACATCTTCAGTCTCTCCCGCACGCCATCTGTCCCTCCCATGGAAGATGATGCTTATGGAGATTCCGATTCACTCATCTCACCCGCAGAGCGCTCCCTCGGAAAAGCGATGATCCTCAGCGGATTCAGCGTTATTCTTACGTTTACCTGGGCAGCACTTGCCTTGTCCTTGTATGCATCCAACCGAACCATGCCGAATTCTCCAGAACTGTTCAACCTCTTGAATTTTGTTGCTTCGTGTATCTCTATTATCATCGTTGTGGTCGTGCAAACTCTGACTGTGAAGCGATACAACCGTTATTATCCTGAGCGCACTCTGGATCTGAACTCGCGCAATATGAAGAAGGATCATTTTGAGAAGCTGGATGAAGGCGAGAAATGGATTGTCTATCGCGCAGCCTATCGTTCTTTTCAGATGATGAATGTACTTCTTGGTGTTGGAATGGTCTCTATGGTTCTATATTCGATGCTCTTTACCTTTGCTCCATTCCCAATTGTGATGCTCTCTGTGATCTGGATTGCCAACATCGGAATCTATTATCGTGAAACCTATCGTGCGAGTAATCAGTAATACATGAGTAGGTAACTATTTTGTAAATATTTTCATAAAGGAGTGTTTGCATGCATTTATCCAAACGAAAGACCCGTTTCAGGTTCACCTCCCTAACAGGAGCTTTTATGGCTGCGGTTCTGTCTCTCAGTCTGTGGGTACCCGCAGTTCAGGCGGAGACCGCGACTCCAGTAGCTGCTGAACAAGGAAAGACGAAAGCGCTGACAACCGAATCAGCTACAGCATTTCTGGATTCATTCTTCGATTCACCTGAGGCAAAAGCCCATTATGTGGGAGCCTCCGTTGTTGTTGTGAAGGATGGCAAAGTTCTGGCGGAAAAAGGATATGGCTTCTCCGATGTGGAGAGTAAAACAGCGATCGATCCCAAAAATACCGCTTTCCGTGTAGCCTCTGTCTCCAAAACGTTCACGTCAGCAGCTGTAATGCAGCTGGTAGAGCAAGGCAAGGTTGATCTGCAAGCTGACTTTCAGACCTATGTGAAAGGGCTCGAATTTGATAATCCTTTTGACAAACCTGTAACTGTGGAGAACCTGCTCACACACACGACCGGATTCGAGATCCGTGATCCGCAACAGGAAGACATCCATACTGATTTTGATAAGTACATAGCGATGGAGGATTACGCACAGCAACACATGCCTCCTGTCGTTCGCGAGCCTGGTAGCGCCTATATGTACGATAATTTCTCGTTTTTGCTGCTTGGTATGATTGTTGAAAATGTAAGCGGCGAACCCTTTGAATCCTACATGCAACAACATATCTTCAAACCGCTAGGAATGGATAACAGCAGTTTCATGCTGGACAAAAAGTTCCAAAAGCAGCTGGCCACAGGCTATGATGCGGCACACAATCCGCTTGATCTGTACACCATCTCTCCAACACCAATGCCTCAAGGTGGCATGTTGTCTACCGCTGAGGACATCGGGAAGTTCATGATTGCGTTCCTGAATGATGGCGTGAAGGACAACAAACGAATTTTCAAGGAATCCACAGTGAAAAGCATGGAACAGTACCGTTCTTCCATTCATCCACTGTTACCAAACACCACGTATGGATTCGAAGCTGCATTCCAGCTTCCCGGAGCAGGAAGTAGTCCAAGTATCATTACCAAAGGAGGCGACCTGACCGGATTCAGCTCTTATCTCTTCCTTATTCCCGAGCAAAATACAGGCGTTTTCCTGACGTATAATCAAAATGGAGCACTTCGTAATCTGTTCTACCCTGCATTCATTCAGAGCTTCTTCCCACAATATGCAGAGCCTGTACAGTTCAAGGATTACACGCCGCAATCCGCAGCTGAGCTGCAACGCTTCACCGGATTGTACGCCGATCTTCGACTTAGCACGATTGTAAGTTCCCTGAAAGGTGGCGGGGATAAGCCAGGACAACTGAGCATTAACGATGTATTCCTAGGTCAACGCAACCTGATTCAGGTGGAAGATAATCTCTTCAAAGATGAATTGACTGGTCAATTCACAGCATTCAAAGAATATGCAGATGGCACCACATACATGAAAGAACCTTACCTCAACCCTATGGGTTATGAGAAAAAAGGTCAAAAGCCTATGGGCTTCCGGGATGTTCGTGAGAACAGTCCTTATGCTGAAGCCATCTACGCCATACAATCTCTTGGATATTATGAGAATGATGGCAACAAGTCTTTCCAACCAAAAACAGGTGTAACACGAGCTGAATTTATTGAGAACACCCTTAAACTGAGTGGATTGAAGCCCAGCAAAACTACGCCTCCTGCTGACACCGACTGGGCAGACCATACAGCGGCCGGATATATTCAACTCGGATATGAGTTGGGTATGATTACTGGCACGGACGAACAGCAGTTTAAGCCGGATCAAGTGATTATCCGACAGGAAGCAATGGTCATGATGTGGAGAATTATGCAACTGCAATATCCTAGCGAACTGTTCAATGATGTGAAACTTGCGGGGCACACAGATGCATGGGCTGTACCAGCCATTCAGATGATGGCGAAGCTTGGTATCCATGGACCCGAGGTGAAGGTAATGGAGGATGGTTCTGTTGATTTCCTTTCCCGCAAACCTCTGATTCGTCAGGAAGAGGCTGCGATCATGTATGCGCTGCTTACCCAACCAACAGATCAAATCGTCGCTGAACTGATGGCAGCTCAACAACCACAAGCAGAACCTGCCGAAGGAGCTGAGCCTGCAGATGAGACATCTGAAACTGCGCCGGTTCCTGTACCAGCGCCGGTCCCTTCTGTGACTTCAGCACAATAAAAATAAAACATCTTCATACCGATTAGATTGATCATGCTTATGATGCAAGAAAAAACAGGCTTGTTCAGAAGGATACGATCCTTCTTGAACAAGCCTGTTTCGTTACTTTTCATAACTCATTATAGCGATCGGTTACTAAGTTATATCCGTCTCTATTCGATCAACGAAGATACATGGAGGTTCCCGTTGCGCTGATCAAACTTGGTTGCAGCGGTCTGAGCATGCTCCGCAAAGTAATCGGCCAGCTTGAGCAGGTCGCCCGGATCGCCTTCATACGGGAAGGATGCTGGCAGACGCAATCGGTATTGTGGAGATTCTTCCACCCAGCGGCGAAGCAACGATGCCGTTCTGGCATAAAACAACATTTTGGCGTAAGGATCTTCATGATCAGCAGCGAACACCAGTGTTTCCTCCAGCACATCAATGCCTTTTGCCGGATTTGTACGTGTGAGATAATCCATCTGCTCCGCAAAACTCTGCACAAAATCGTTCTGGCCTTTAATCAGCCGATATCCCTTGGTCTGATGTTTATCTGCTTCCGCAGTCCGTCCCAACCGATATAGCGGCATCAAAATTTCAGACAAAGTCAGATGCGGAATCTCTGCACAGCTCATACGCCCTTTCAGGATAGGCTGTGCCGCCTCCAACACCTTCTCATCGTCTCCTTTTAACAAGAAATATCGCATAATCTCATCCTGCTCACAGGCTTCGCAGTCACTCATAAAGTCACGATCCATCGTTCTGAATCGATCATAACTACGTCCCGCTTCCTCCAGCTCCCCAAAATCCATAAAGATCCGGAACCGATAATACCAGTAGGAGCGTTCGCTGTAACCGTAGGACTTGAAGCGCCGTCCGAAATCCTCCAACAGCTCTAGGATCTTCTCGCGTGATATTTCCGGGAAGTCGGGCATCTTGCCCAATATCCATTTGTACGACCACATTAACGTTTCTTCATCATATTCTTCGGGTTGTTGGTCGAACTTGCCCAGTTGCCAGGAAAAAGCAATCAGTGCTTTCATCGGATAACCACAGAATGTTGCTGTCTCCACAATCTCCGATCTTGCTTCATATGCCTCTTCCTCCATGCCGTTCACATCGGCAACTCTTGCCGCTTCCTCCAGCATACCAAGCTTCGCCGGACCATTGGGCAAACCATAGGCCTCGTCCATCAGTTCTTCAAAATCCATCTCTGTCTTCATCAGGCATCTCCCTTACGATCTGTATTGGCACGCAAACCCCAATCAATAAAACGAACAATGCCCTGATTTAACACTTCAAGCTCCTGCTTGCTCATGGCATAATGCCCCATCATCAGTGCATTGACGTATAACATTTCGATGGCAATCGGTGTCATCTGGTCATCCGGTGATGTCAGTACCCGCTGAATGATCGGATTACTCACGTTCAAATACAAAGTTGAGTACCCTGCTGAACTCATGCCAGAAGACAATGAACCCAGAACAGACGAGAACAATTCCGTGCTCTCCTCGCTTGCTTTTTCAAGCGCACGAAGTGTTGAGGATTCCTGAGACAGCGTGAACAACACCGGCAGATCCGAAGGTTTAAACCCTTTCACCTCAGCCCGACAACGGAAGCGCTGTAAGGCAGAATCGGCCAGTCGCAACGCATCATAATACTGATTACGCTCAGCGGGTGGCACAGCGGTGAAACTCATCGAGACCTGATCCGGCTGTAGCCGCTCCGTGTGTACGTTGTGCACGGTCATCGGCAGTGTCGCCATCAAATCGCTGTCATAAATATAACCACCGTTAATTACCAGCATCGATTGTGCGGAAGCTACATGATGAATCTGACGGTACTCATCAACAGAGGACGTGAAATACAATGTCTCTCCTTCATCAATTAACTCACCCAATTCACGGTGACCCCTCGTACTCTCAAATGGCAACCAGCGATGAATCATCGCGTAGAATGCTTGATCCTGCACAGCCAATGCCTTCATGGACAGAGCATGCAGACGAATCAGCTTCTGAAGCCGTTCCGTCTGGCTCTCAGCCATGTCGGCCAGTCCCTTGCGAAGTGCGTCTCCGAGTTCGGAGCGAACTTCCTCCAGCTTTTCATTTTCATAAAAATGTTCCCGTGATGCCGTCGGTTGAAGCTCATCTGTCCAAATCAGACATTTCACGAAGAAAGCCCACTCTGGCAAAATGTTCTCAGCCTTCTCCGAAATCAGCATTCGCTTCAGGTAAACCCGGTGAGAACGCTTGGCATTCAGATTAACCGCGTGTGGCAGTACAAAAGCAATACCTCCGGTACGGCCTGAAGCTGTCGTCAACGGAATGAAGTCTTGGAACTGCTCACCAAGCAGACGTTCACCAAAAGCCAATACCTCCGCTCTGCGTGAACGTGCGAGTGCAGGGTCCATCAGCCAGATCGGGGTCTCGCTATTCACCACATGTTGCACGCCGTCATGATAAAGCGTGACCGGATACGGCAATAATGCTCCGTAATAGAACAGAGCTTCTTTCACATAATCCGGTTCAAAGTAGTGCGCCGCGTCCGGTGTGCAACGCAGATATACTTTGGTCCCCGGGGACAGCTGTGTATCCAACTGTCGAATCGTATAGGTGCCATCCGGCTTGCCCCGCCACTCCATCGAAGGTCCGCCCTTGGCGGATTGCGTCAGCATGACAATTTCGTGACTCACCATGAAACAGGATAACAACCCAATCCCGAAACGCCCGATAAACGAAGTCTCTCCATCCAGCAGCGCTTGCTGCCCCCTCTTCGAGGATTGTCCAATCATTGCCAGAAATTCATGGATGTCAGCTTCAGTCAAGCCGATGCCGTTGTCCTCCACCATCATGGTCAATTGCTCACCTGTTCCCGTCAGTTCAACACGAACTTCACCCTGATACCCTGGCTCCGCCTCCGTTCGTGCGGTAATCGCATCCGTCGCATTCTGCATCAGTTCGCGCAAGAACACTTTAGGACTGCTATATAGATGGTTGGATAAAATCTGGATCATCCCGCTCAGGTTCACTTGAAAACGATATTCATTGGATGCTGTCATGACTCACTCACCTTCCTCTACGTCCAAACACAATATGTACCCATACGATGTATTCATATGGATGTGTTAGACGAATTCATTATGTAATCGTTATAAACAGACGTTCCCCGTGACAGGCACGCCAAAACATCACGTCAAGCCGGCCCTGGATAACCAAGACCGGCGTTATATGCATATTTCAGGCATTCATGAGACGTAAGGCCTTATCTTCCATTACCACGTTATGAATAGCAATGAAACGGATGTTCTACCCTAAAATAAGGATACATGTTACAAGGCAGAGTGAAAACAAACCTGAGACCCGATTTCAGACAGACTTCAGGGTAAATGTGCATCTTACATTCGGGACTATTGAAGGAGGAATAGATCTTTTTTGTCGTCCATTTGAACGATATCAGCCTACCACACGTATAATCTCCAAACTCAGATCGGACGGTGAATATACATGATCGAAGTACGCAACATATCCAAGCAATTCAAAGTGCATCAAGCACTGCATGATGTCAGTTTTACAGTTAAACAAGGCAGTGTCACCGGGTTGATTGGACCCAACGGTTCGGGCAAAACCACACTGATCCGTATCATGAATGGGGTTTTGGGCGCTTCCAGTGGACAGGTAACCATTAACGGATTGGACACCGCTTGTGAGGCAGAGAAAGTACTGGCCATGTGTGGCACTCTTACCGAGCAAAGTGGATTATATGAAAATATGAGCGGGCGTGACAATCTGACTTTCTTCGCAGATGTTTTTGGCCTGAAGCATGCCAAGAAACGAATCGACGAGCTTGTAAATCTGTTCGAGTTGCAGGATTATCAGCATCGAAAAGTCGGCACCTATAGCACAGGCATGAAGAAACGCTTGGGCCTTGCACGAGTACTCTTGCACCGTCCTTCCATCCTGTTTCTGGATGAGCCCACCAATGGCCTGGATCCGGATGGAATTCAGATGGTGCTACGCATTATCCGTCAGTTAAATAAGGAAGAAAAGATGACAATCCTGGTCTCATCCCATGTGCTGTCCCAACTGTCAGCCGTCTGTGATCATTATATTTTCATGGAAAAGGGGCGCATCGTGGAGGAAGGCACGGAACAGGAGATTGTTAGCCGGTACCTGTCCACTCCGAAGCTCGAAGTAGAAGCCGACATGCCGGATGGATGGCACACAGCAACCAACTACACACCTGAAATCATCTCCGCACATAAAGCGACGTTTCAGCTTACATCACGTGAAGACATTCCATTACTGCTAAGGCAATTAACGGAGCATGGTCAAGTCTATCAGGCCCGCATCACGGGCAGTGATCTGGAAAGTATCTATTTTGCCATAAGGGAGGCACACCACCATGAATAACCGCCAAGCCATACGTGCACTGGTACGTAAAGATATTCGGTCCGTCACAGCCAGCGTTCAGCTCTGGCTGCCCATGTTGATCGTTCCACTGATTATCGGAATCATTATGCCCTCTGCTCTCCTGTGGGCGGCCTCCAGAATGGAACTTCGTTCTCTGGGCAACATCAGCTTTCTGCTCGAATCATTGGATGCGTTAACCCATGGTGGACAGATTCCTCAGCTTGCTTCCATGCCTACAGATAATCATCGTATTGTCTATTACTTGGCCATGTATATGTTCGCTCCCTTGTTTCTCATCATTCCGGTGATGGCCTCCAGTATTCTGACGGCCAATAGTTTCGCTGGTGAGAAGGAACGCAAGACGCTGGAAGGGTTGTTGTTCACACCGATCAGCATGGACACTCTTTTTAAAGGTAAAGTGCTAGCTGCCCTGATCCCTTCCATTCTATTATCCTGGGTTACTTTCCTGATCTACGGAATCATTGCCAATATTCTGATGTATCCCATGTTTGGAACGTTGATGTTTCCCAATCTGAACTGGATAATACTTGTCGTGTGGGTTGTTCCCGCTTGCAGTCTTATGGTCATTTTATTAAACGTCCTGATCTCGGCCAAGGTCCGTGGGTTCCAGGAAGCCTATCAGCTCGGCGGATTAATTGTCCTCCCCCTCATCGCCTTAGTCGCTGGTCAAGCCAGTGGCATGCTGCTGATTGGTCCTTGGATGTTAGTCATGATTGGAGCAGTGCTCCTGCTCATAAGTGTGGTTCTTCTTCGTCTGGTCACGTCGTGGAATAGTCGTCAGCAACTGGCGGAAAGTCAGATCTGAATGATGTGGAGTGTAGCGACGAAATTCAACAAACTACACTGTCGCTCCGCTATACAGATTGAGAAATAAATAAGTGCAGGTTATGATGTGGAGATATATGCTATGGGATGATTTATAGAGAGGAATGGAACAACTGTATGGAATCCAAACTACTTCAAAAATTAAAATATGCTTCACAATTAACGGCACAGGAGAAGCATATTGTGGACTATATCCTAAGCAATCCCGAAGTTGTATTTGATTCTACAGCCCATGAACTGGCTCAGCAGACCTATACAAGCTCATCCACCATTGTTCGCTTATGCAAAAAGCTGGGTACCAAGGGGTACCCAGACTTTCAGTTAAAACTTGCTCTTGAATATCAACAGATACCTTCCGCGTTGCAGACGCAGGATCATGCAATTGCAGAACAAGGCAACGTGCTGGCTGCCATCGATTCCGTTCCTTACCTGTACCAGCAGGCGCTAGATGATACGCGCCGGATGTTAAATGCTCCTGTTTTGCTACGAATCGCGAACTGGGTCAAAGAATCCGGACGTATCGATATCTATGGCAGTGATATGAATTATTATCTGGCTCAGCAGGCTTGTGCCAAGTGGAATGAACTCGGCATATCTGCGATTGCTCATAATAGTCCCAACATGCATTACTTGAACACGATGAATCCCAACAGCCTGACGTTGTCTTTTGTTATCTCGCACACAGGTGAGAATCAATCCATGATTGAAGCTGCCAAAGTGCTGAGCAACAAACAGATGAAAGTCATCGCGGTCACGGGCAACAACCATTCAACCCTGTCCAGACACTGTGATGAAACGCTGCTGGCTTACGGATACAATGAACAGTTAAGACTGTCCAAAATGTCTTCGATGGTCTCGGTACTCTACATTTTCGACATGTTGTACATGGGGAGCATTAGCGATACGTATTAACGATTAACGCTGGTCTGCTGTAAATACAATCCCGGCATCCTTACGTGCACTCATAAGTACACTCATTACAGACTGGCTGTGTTCGAGCAGTTCGTAACACCGTTTGTGATCACCACTTGCATGGATGTCCCTGAACGCTTCCCACTCATAGTACAGCCAATTCAATTTGGTCTGCGCATTATACGCCACAGCAGGCTCATTCCCGATCTGAAGCTTGATCTCCCGGCAACCGTTAGCTCCTCCTACAACCTGAAGATAACCTTTCTCGCCCTGAATAAGCACAAAGTTCATGCTGTTTGTGTCTTTGGCACCTACACATTCCGCAATAAACTCCGGATAGTGGAGAACCACTACACCTGACGTATCAATGCCGTTTGCATGCTTGTTCGCGGTATACGATACGGTATTCGGACTGCCAAACAGATTCATGACCAGATGCAGATTATAAATATTGATATCCATCAGCGCGCCACCAGAGAAATGTGGATTGAATACGTTCGGCGTTTCCCCTGCAAGCAGATCATTGTATTTGCGCGAGTATTGACTGTAGTTACACTGGATGAGTTTGATCGGACCAAGCTTTGGTAGTTGCTCCTGTATGACTTTAATATTGGGCAGATGAATGTTGGAGATGGCTTCAAACAGCAACAGATTCTTTTCTTTTGCAAGTGCAATCAGCGTTTCTGCTTCCTGAAGCATGGACGTGAACGGTTTTTCGCAGACGACATGTTTGCCATGTTGAAGTGCCTGATAGGCCTGTTCGTAATGCATGCTGTTTGGTGAAGCAATATATACGAGATCTACATTTGTATCTGAAAATAGGGATTCCAGGTCCGTATAGATGGTATCGACCCCATACTTACCCGCAAGCTCCTGTGCTGTCTCTCTCTTCCGGGAGTACATCGCTGTACACGTAACATCTTCCAGCTCATTGATCGCAGATAAAATGGCATCTACAATGGACCCTGTACCAATCGTTGCTATATTCATCATATCGTTTCGCTCCTGTCGTTGGTTGTTTGTCAGTTGGCTCTCTTCGCTGCTCTGGTTGAGTGTAATGTTATCACGATCAAGTCAGGCGGAGAATGCTTTGGGACGGGATTGGCAGCATCATGCGCAATTCGATTTCAGGTTTGAATGACTATGAAATTCAATTTCATTCTCTTCTTTTTTTCATGTTTGAGATCTAACATATATTCCATAGTTTACCGATATAACATAAGGAATTAACGACATACATATAGAAGAATGAAGGGGACGATGAACGAATGAAAACAGGGTATACATACGTACAACGCACCATCTGTACATTGCTGTTATTTACACTCATTGCAGCAGTGACATTGGGAGGTGGAACCGTAGCCGAGGCAGCTTCACTTAGCCAATCCACAGTGTATTATGAGTCCGACGGAGTTTTGTACAAAGTATCCGCGGATGGCAGCAATACAACAGAAGTATTAATTGATTTCCAAGGTGTGGACTTGCTCGCGGCAGGCTCTTATCTCTACTACACGCAGACTGCTTCTTCCACAACCTTGCTTCGGGTTCCGAATGACGGGTCCAGCGATGCGGCAGAGACATTTGCTACAGATGTACTCAGCTATTACACGGATAACGGATTCATCTATTATCTGGATGCTACAGGTACCATTTATCGTGCGAATGGCAATAGTGACGCTTCATCTGTCACCAAGATTGCTGACAAGGCTGATACCGACTTCCCATTCCTCCTGGTAACCAAAGGGCGTGCCTACTATAATGCGTTGGTTAATGGAAACACGTGGATCGTGTCCAAAACGTCCAACGGTGCTGGAGCTGTGCAACGGATTGCCGCAGGCGCAGTGGAAGGACGTTATTTTACGAATCAAGCCAAAAACGAACTGCAACTGATGGTAAATACAGACCCCTACGAGGAGTTTTATTCCACCAATGCTGTTGTCATGTATAAGGTGAACTACAACACTGGCAAAGCAACTGCGGTTAATCCCAAAGCCAAACTGGATGTGAATGCTGTATATTCCGGTGGTTGGGGAAACAATCTTTACGTGTATAACAAAGGAATCGTTCTCGACAGCAATAAGGATTACAATTATGCCAAAGGCAAAGCGTTTGCGTTAACAACTTCAGCCAAAACACTTCAGCTTCATAACAAAAGCGTTCGTGAAGTAAGTGCCTTAGGTACAGACAAGGTTGTCCTTATTGATGCAGACAAAAAGGCTTATGCCAAAACGGTCTCGGGCAACAAAGTGACCAAGTCTGCCAACCTGAACCTGAACAATGTAACGTATGTTGCGAATCAATTGACCAATGGTACATCTACGGCTGCATACATCTCGGGCAACAATGGACTCTATTCGGTTAATACAGCTCTCAAGGTAACGAAACTTACCGGGGACGAATGGGATGCATTCCATATCAGAGATGATGTTGCGGGCCTCTTCTACATCAATGCCAAAGATCAATATCGCTTGTATCACGTGCAAACGGTTGGAACAGGGAAAAAAGTTATGAGTGACGTTTTCCTCGACAATATTCTATTGGTGACACCGTACTAACATATCATGTTGATTCAGGCGTATAGCCCATTCAACGGACATGTCCATAACAAAAAGGATTACCATGCAGCCATAACGGCTCTTGGTAGTCCTTTTTTGGTTGTCGAAAACTATTTTTCAAAAACATCTTCCATATGAGAATGATAATTGTTATCATTAATAAAAATAAGACAAAAGGATGGTCCGTATGACTGAACAGTTTCCCTTCATTGCTGAAACCTCATCTCTACCGCTCCTCTCCTCCATGTGCCGTGTGCGTCGTGGGGAGAATTTCCGTGTGCAAGGCAAGACGGTGTCACGGCCCATGCTCTGTCTTATTTTGCAAGGAGACGGTGTTCTGGTCCTGAATGATACAGTCTATACGGCGCAAGCGGGCAGCTTGTTTGTACTGAAGCCAGGAACAACCATCGAGGCCGCTGCACGCTCGAACGTTACCGAATGTATATTGCTAAGCATGGATACGGTTTGTTTGCAGCAAGTGCGCGGTGAATGGAAAATGACCTCATCACCCGCCTTCCCGCTGGATTGGGAGACAGGCAGGTTGCTGGTTCGTCATGAGCAGCAGGCTGTATTACGTTTGGAACAACTGTATGAAACCTATCGCGGTCTTCAACCGGATCACTTTATCAGCATACATAGCCAACTGCATGAGCTGTTGCAATTTCTCTCAGAGAACAGGCTAGAAGCCAATCATGAGAAAGTGGACCCTGCCTTGGAACGCAGCATTATGTATATGCGACGTTACATGAGTGAAGGAATCAGCATGGATCAGCTTGCCAAGATTGCTGGACTCACCCCCAGCTCTTATTCACGCAGTTTCAAGAAGGCCAAAGGCATGTCACCGACCGATTACCTGAATCGTTTACGTATAAAAGAAGCCAAAAAACAGCTGACAGAGGAATCCTGTGTCCTCAAAGACGTCGCGGTATCTGTCGGGTATGGCAATGAATATTATTTTAGCCGAAAATTCAAACAAACCTTGGGGATTGCTCCCAGCGTATATATGAAAAGAGATCAACTTCGCGTAGCTACGGCATCCATTATGGGATTCCATGAGAACTTGGCCTCGCTTGGACTGCGCCCGGTAGCTGTGCTGGAAGGTGAAGGTGTATTTGACCGAGAATCGGATGAATATGAACAAGAACGCCGATTAACCAGACAATTCGATCAACTTCGGCAGGCGAAGCCAGACTTGATCATCGGTGACTTTTACCACAAGCCCTATTACGATCGCCTGAAAAGTATTGCACCCACCATCATCTTGGAGTCTACTGAGGACTGGAAAGAGAACCATATTCGCATAGCCGAACTGGTCGGACGTGAGAAACAAGCGTTGCTGAATTTCAAAGAACTTGAGTTTCGCAAGCTTGAAGCAAGCCTGAACCTGCAACCCTATTTCGGACAAAAACGGTTGGCTCTGATGGAGGTTACGAATCAGTCCATTCGCTTAAAAGGGACTGGCGAGCATCCATTAAATCACTTGTTGTATGCTGAATTGGGACTTCAGCCTGCTCAGCTTGTATCTCCCCAAAGTTCCAGAAATGAGTATGTAGCGGATAGTATTCCCGTGCTGGACACGGATTACCTGTTAATTCATCGTGCTTCGCTTCAACCTGCCAGTGAAAAGGTGTTCCGACGCATGAAACAAACGGCATCATGGAATCGATCTCCTGCTGTATTGTATGGTAACGTTCACGATATTTCGAACTGGCAACGGTTATGCTGGACCCCGGGTGGCCGGTTGCAGATTCTGAACGAACTGGAACAGATTACTCAGCAGTCTGTAGTCTTTCCTCAGGCAGGTCTGATCGGACATTAGATGTGAACATAGGTCGATACGATGGGCAAGATTATCTTTTTCATCGTGTTCCTTCATTAATAATTCAGTAAGATATTGCACAGGCCAAAGGGCCCTCTCCTATAACGGAAAGGGCCCTTTGCATGTAATTATGAATGTTCCTTAATCTCTTCCTTCGGAACAAGCTTGTATATCTCTTCATTTTCCATGGTATCAATCAACCGATCCAACCATTTGTAATATGCTTCCGCTTGCAAAACTTTGTGTTTGTCTTCCATCAGAATGTGGATAAGTTCAGCGTCTGCCTGCTCATCCAGACCTTCGACTAGTCGATTCAGTTCTTCAATTGATTTGCGTAGAATCTGAAGGTTACTCTCCACGGCTTTTCTCCATTTAATCGCAAAATAATCCGTAAACGTCTGATGCCAGTCGTATTCCACTTCATATAGGTCTTTTCTGGAGCCCTTGCTCCACACTTTATTTACCATTTTCAAATCCAGCAGTGTTCGTACACCTGTACTCATACTCGTTTTGCTCATTTCCATTTCCCGTCCCATATCGTCAAGGGTCATTGGTTTGTCTGCAAAAAATAGCAATCCATATAAGTGTCCCGTCGACAGCGTAACGCCGTAAAGATCCATATTACGTCCAATGGCTTCAATGACGCGCTTACGAATCTTCAGCACGGTTGCCTGCTGTTCCTCTTGTAAATGGTCCAAGCCCATGCTTGCAACCTCCATTCTGAACATTCCACAGTCTTTGGCGAAATAATTGCAACACTTTAAAAGTCCTGCTTACATGGGAAAGCACTCGGCCGGACATCATATATGCCAGAGGGCTTTCATTCACCCAATGTATGAAAATGGGAACTTTACCAGGCTACAATTGCCTATGACTATCTTTTAACCAAAAAATTCAGCTTCAATTCAGCTCATTTTCTATTGTAGGAAAAGCAATGTCAAATGTAAAGCTGCCTTATTAGCCAGAATAAGGAGAATGACGGAGTATTTGGACGAAAAACTTTGTACAGTTTTTACTGTACAAACATTATGTACTGTTTATTCGGTTGATATACTGGTTAAGTATTGTTAGACTTAAAAACGTTACCCAGAAAGACGGGAAGCGAAGCAACAATTACCGGATTTCGTGGCTGGGCGCATAAGTGTATGGGCTTATGGATGCTGAAAGCCGTTCGAAGTGCACAACACATCAGAAGGGGTGAAAACATGACCATACTTGAAGTGAAAAACGTAAGTAAATTGTTTGGACCCCAAACCGAGCAAGGTCTGCAATTACTGGAGCAAGGTTGGGGTAAAGAAAAGTTGGCCAAAGAAAAACAGATAACGGTTGGTGTCAACCGGGTCAACATGGACATTAAGGAAGGCGAGATTTTCGTTATTATGGGACTGTCCGGGAGTGGTAAATCCACACTGGTTCGGATGTTCAATCGTCTGATTGAACCAACATCCGGAGAAATTCTGGTCCATGGTAAGGATCTACGCAAGATGAACAAAGAACAATTGCGCGAAGTGCGCCGGAAAACGATTAGCATGGTCTTCCAGAAGTTTGCGTTGTTCCCGCACCGTACCGTTCTTGATAATGTGGAGTATGGATTGGAAATACAAAAAGTAGATAAGGAAGTACGCCGGGAGAAGGCAAAAACCTCACTTGAGCTGGTTGGCCTTAAGGGCTGGGAAGACAAAATGCCAGATGAACTCAGTGGCGGGATGCAGCAACGTGTCGGCTTGGCGCGTGCACTTGCCAATGACCCGGAAGTACTACTGATGGATGAAGCCTTCAGTGCACTTGATCCATTGATTCGCCGTGATATGCAAGACGAGTTGATCGAGCTTCAGGATAAAATGAAAAAGACCATCATTTTCATTACCCATGACTTGGACGAAGCGCTGCGCATCGGCGATCGTATTGCCCTCATGAAAGACGGCGCAGTTGTGCAGATCGGTACACCGGAAGAAATCATGATTCAACCGGCCAACTCATATGTGGCCCGCTTCGTCGAAGACGTGGATCTGTCCAAGGTCCTCACTGCCGCTCACGTCATGCGTCGCCCTGAGACAATCACACTTGACCGCGGTCCTCGGGTAGCCCTCGAACTCATGCGCGAAAATGGTGTCTCTAATCTGTTTGTCATTGACCGTTCGAAGAAGCTACTTGGTGTCATTACTGCAGAAGATGCAACCCGTGCAATGCGCGAAAATAAAGTATTAAATGACATTCTGATCACGGACGGGCCGACAGTGTCGCCTGAGACCCTGATTCATGAATTGTTTGAGATTGTAAGTTCTGCCCATGTGCCGCTCGCTGTTGTTGGTGAGAATGGCCGTCTGCAAGGTGTTATCGTCCGCGGTGCCCTGCTGGGTGCACTTAGCGGTGAAGTTGCAGTAAAGGAGGAACTTGAGAATGATTCCCAAAATACCACTAGCATCGTGGATTGAATCCATCGTTGACTGGATGAGCTCCTCGCTCTCCGGATTGTTTAATGTAATCTCTATTGTTATTCAGGCAGTAGTTGGATTCTTCTCCGGGCTGTTCATGCTGCCCCATCCACTCCTGTTCATTGCCATATTGGGTGTTCTTGCGTTCCTCGTAGGACGACTCCCACTGACACTATTTACGGTTATCGGGTTCTTGCTCGTAGATAACTTGGGATACTGGTCCCAATCGATGGACACACTCGGCCTGGTTATCACTTCAGGATTGGTTTCGATCCTGCTTGGTGTACCTGTCGGAATCTGGCTCGCATACAGTAAAACTGCGGCGCGTATCATTACACCGCTGCTTGACTTCATGCAGACGATGCCTGCATTTGTCTACTTGCTGCCTGCGGTCACATTCTTTAGTCTAGGTGTCGTTCCAGGTGTTATCGCTTCTGTTATATTTGCGATTCCGCCAACGATTCGTCTGACTCACCTGGGTATCAGACAGGTATCTGGCGAATTGGTTGAAGCAGCTGATGCATTCGGCTCAACTTCCATGCAAAAGTTGTTCAAAGTACAGCTTCCACTCGCTTTGCCTACCGTGATGTCCGGTATTAACCAGACCATCATGCTATCACTGTCCATGGTTGTTATTGCATCCATGATTGGTGCACAAGGTATTGGTGCGGAAGTCTATCGTGCTGTAACACAGCTTCAAATCGGTAAAGGTTTCGAAGCCGGTCTGGCCGTTGTTGTACTCGCGATTGTTCTGGACCGTTTTACACAAAATGTATTTATGCCAGGTCGCAAAAAAACCTCACGCATTACAGCCAAGCAAAAAGCATGGATCACTGCTGCAGCAACATTCCTTGTGCTTGTAGCTGGTTTCTCACAATACTTCGTTGGTGGCACAACTTCGGCTGGTGGCAACAATTCAGCAGCCAATGCTGTAGGTCAAGAAGTAAACTATCAGATTATCGGTATCGATCCAGGGGCTGGTATCATGAAGTCTGCTGCAAAAGCGATCGAAGACTATAAATTAACTGACTGGACTCTGATTGAAGGCTCTGGTGCAGCCATGACAGCCACGCTGGACAAAGCGATCAAAAATGAAGATCCAATCATTATTACAGGTTGGACTCCGCACTGGATGTTCAACAAATATGATCTGAAATATCTGGAAGATCCAGAAAAATCTTTCGGTGATGCTGAAGAAATTCACACCATCGCCCGTAAAGGTCTGAAAGAAGATCACCCTGTTGCGTTTGAATTCCTGTCCCGTTTCCAATGGACATCGGATGAAATGGGTGAAATGATGACTGCTATCCAAGATGGCACATCTGCAGAAGAAGCAGCTAAAGCTTATGCTGAGAAACATGCCGATCAGATTGCTGAGTGGACCAAAGGTCTGACTCCAGTGAACGGTGATGCATTCAAACTCAGCTATGTGGCTTGGGATTCCGAAATCGCAAGTACGAACTTGCTAAAATATGTGATGGAAAACAAATTGGGTTATAAAGTTAACGCTCTGCAAGTCGAAGCCGGACCAATGTGGACGGGTGTTGCCTCAGGCGACGTAGATGCCTCTCCAGCAGCTTGGCTGCCATTGACACACGCAGACTACTGGGAACGTTACAAAGACCAGGTGGACGATCTGGGGGCTAATATGACAGGTGTACGTACAGGCCTCGTGGTTCCTAAGTACATGACTGAAGTAAACTCGATTGCAGATCTGGAGACAGGTGCCGCTTCTTCCACTCCATCGGCAAGTGCTAATGTGGGCGAAGAGGTTAATCACCAAATCGTTGGTATTGACCCGGGTGCAGGTCTGATGAAGGCCACAGCAAACGCCATTAAACATTATGAATTGTCTAACTGGAATCTGATTGAAGGCTCCGGAGCAGCAATGACTGCATCGTTGGACAAAGCTTATAAAAATGAAGAACCCATTATCGTTACGGGTTGGACTCCACACTGGATGTTCAATCAGTATGATCTGAAGTATTTGGATGATCCCGACTTAATTTTCGGCGATGCAGAGGAAGTTCACACGGTTGGACGTAAGGGAATCAAGGAAGATCATCCCGTTGCCTATGAGTTCTTCTCTCGTTTTAATTGGACTGCAGATCAAATGAGTGAAATCATGGTAGACATTCAAAAGGGCGTTTCGCCTGAAGAAGCTGCCAAGACTTATGCGGAAAAACATCCGGACCAAATTGAAGAATGGACCACGGGGTTAACCCCGGTTAAAGGTGACAATTTACGTCTCGGTTATGTTGCATGGGACTCTGAAATTGCGAGTACCAACCTGATGAAGTATGTGCTTGAGACGGATCTGGGTTACACAGTCAAAGCACTGCAAGTCGAAGCTGGCCCCATGTGGGCAGGCTTGGCAGCAGGTGATATCGATGCTTCTCCAGCCGTATGGCTCCCGCTCACACATGGGGACTACTGGAAGACATATGGAGACAAGATTGAAGATATCGCTGTCAGCATGACAGGAGTTAAACAAGGTCTGGTTGTTCCAACGTACATGGAGATCAACTCTGTTGAAGACTTAAAAGATAATTAAACCAGATTGAGATGGATAAACCTGAATTTGGTAAAAGACCACCGAAATTTTTCGGTGGTCTTTTTGTTATGGCTATGTTTTTTTCAGGCATGCTATTTGATTTGATATTCTATCCTGGTCTTACTGCATACTGCTGTTTTAAGCATTCAAACGCTTTTTCCATTTGACTCTTCTCACATATCCTCTTACTTTGCCTTAAATCATAAACATCGTATGTAGATGATACTTAGTGAGTTCGTTAATTTCCCAATAACTATCCGATCAGTAACAGTAATACACCAATGACAATCATGACGACACCTAGAATACCATATACCACCCTTGCGCCCTGCCGTCCAATAGTCTTTACAAAAATTCCTGCTCTAAAGCTCTTCATAAACCAATCCCAATTGTTGATACCACCGAGCAAACTAAAAATTCCTGCCGCTATGGCAAATAGTGCGATTAAAACGGGTTGATCTTGCATTTCGTCAACACTCCTTCAGTATAATCCTGTCTACTATACCTTCACTTGGTGAAAATTAACAGGCATTAATTAGAAAAAAAAATCAGCTTGCAGATGGGAGTCTGCAAGCTCTTTTAGGGAGTTAAACATATTATATTCATTTGCCCATAGAGAACTAATTTCTACAATACCTGCTGATTTTCGCGAAATCTTTCTAAGCTATATCTTGTCTGGAGAATGAGTACATTCTGCAATTATTCGTAGGTTTTGCCGATTGTTAGCACGTAGGAGGTTTTTTTACATAAATCGTCATCTCGACTTTAGGCCTATCCGTGGTATATAAAATCGAACTACTGACACATGTTAATTAAATATCTTTTATTTTGACATACAATCCCTCACTCTTTTAAGCCATACTTTTGTTACTTGGCCTATGATCAGACATAACCTGTTAATGTTCATCATGTTATCAATGTTGCAATCATTTGTTCAATCAGGTTGTACATTATGAAAAATCCGTCTTAGGTCTCAGAGGATATCATAAAATTACAACAATGCGACGATCATTGATGAACGCCGCATCTGGTTGTAATGTGAAATTAGCCTACAGTTATTTCTTCACCGTACTGTTATATTGCGCAATTTTGTCTGTAATTTGTTTAGCTGCTGCATCCAATGCTTCCTGTGGTGTACCTTGTCCATTCAAGACCGTTTCAATCGCTCCTTCGACAAGTTGTCTGGCTTCCGGGAATACACCCATTAATGCCCCTGATGTTGCTGTCGAATCGGCGGAAGCGTGCAATTGTTCGACTGCTGTCTGGAATTGCGGGTACTTCGCCATATTATCCTTTAATACTTGCTCATTGTAGGCTGCTGTCGTAATAGGGAAGTATCCTGTCGCAACACTCCAGTTCGCTTGTACCTCTGGTGTAGCCAAGTACTTGATGAATTCCCACGCCGCTTGCTGTTGCGCTTCCGATTTGTTATTCATGATGTACAAGCTCGCTCCACCCACTACAACGCCGCCTTCTTTGGCATCCGCTGGACGAGGCAGGAAGCCTGTTCCCAGTTCAAACTTGCCACCTGAACCTTCTACGATTTTACGCAGGCCAGCTGTGGAATCAAGAGTCATACCGATTTGCTGAGCGGTAAATGCTGCTGTTGTATCGTCTGTGCTACGTCCCAGATTGGAGAGGGTCTTCTCATCAATCATCTTTTTCCACCACGTTAAAGTCTTCACTCCAGCTTCGGAGTTCAGCAGAGACTCTGTAGCTGCTTCATTTCTTCCGTTTCCATTGTTTACATAATCTGCATTCTGGTTTGCAAAGAACTGTTCCATAAACCAGCCGTAGATCGCCATGGATGCACCTGGCTTACCGTCTTTCGCCAGTGCTTTTGCTGCTTGCTCAAACTCTTCATACGTCTTCGGCGGGTTCTCCGGGTCCAGACCTGCTGCTTTGAACATATCCTTGTTGTAATACAGGATCGGGTTGGATGTGTTAAACGGCATGGCGTTCAATTTGCCATCGATGGTGTAGTATCGGATGATGTTTGGCTCCAGTTGGGACAGGTCGAACTGATCCTTGTCGATAAACTGTTGTACTGGCGTAATCATGCCCGAATCGATCATGAACTTGCTACCAATCTCATAGACTTGGATAATGTCTGGACCGCTGTCTGAGCCCATGGATGCTTTGAGTTTGTTCAGACTTTCATCGTACTTCCCTTGATAGATGGGTTTCACCTGAATGTCGGGATGGCTAGCGTTAAAATCGGAAGCGAGTTGGTTAATGGCTTTCTCCCCAGCGCCAGACATGGAATGCCACCACGTCAATTGTGTTGTTTCAGCTACGGCCGCTTCTGCTTGTGCTCCACTTGCCGGGCTGCTTGTTTCAGCTTTTGTTCCGCAAGCGGAAATGACCAACATGAGTGCAGCCAGCATTAATGCGAATGTTCCTCTTTTTTTCAAACGAAATCGCTCTCCTTTTATATGACTCGCGTACAATAAAATCTTGAGGATAACGCGTTGTGGCCGTTACGGTTACGAATCGTTCTTTTGATCGCTGTTATCCCCGGATTTCTTTCATTCCCTTTCAAAGGGGGAAATCCGGGGATAAAGGCGAACGCTTTGCTTCTTCAGAATCGATTTCGTCCCCTCCACTACTACCGTCGTTCATTTCAACATTTTATTTGAAGCACAAGCCTCATTTTATTCGCTCCTGGTATCCAAACCTTGGACCTTGTACGAAGATACAAGGTTTAATTCAAAACCTCAAAATCAAAATCTTTAGATCAAAACCTTCAGAGCTTCCACTTCAATTAAATACTTGTAAAACCTTCTCTACTTACCCCTTCAGTGCGCCTGCGGCCATTCCGCGGACAAGCTGTTTCAACCCGAAAATCAATAGCAGTAAGGATGGTAGAATGACCATTGCTGTTCCGGCAAATACCAGATTCCACGCTGTGGATTCCTGGAACTCCAGCATCGAGATCCCGATCTGTGCGGTTCTCATTTCCGGTGTGTTTGTCACCAGCAGCGGCCAGAGATACGAATTGTACATGCTAAGGAATGAATAGATTGCCAGTGTTCCAAGTGCCGGACGGGACAAAGGCAAGACATGCGATATGAAATAGCGAATATGACCACAACCGTCAATCCTCGCCGCCTCGAACAATTCCTTGGGTAGCTGCATGAAGAACTGTCTTAGCAGGAATGTACCAAACGCCGTTGCCAGAAACGGCACGGTAAGCCCCTGGTAACTATCTAGCCAGCCCCAACTGCGAACCGTCAGGTAGTTGGGGATCATCGTCACTTCCCATGGAATCATCATCGTTGCGACAAACATGCTGAAGATGACGTTTTTGCCTTTGAACTGCATTTTCGCAAAAGCATAGGCTGCCATACTCGCTGTAATCAATTGACCAAGCGTTGTCAGTCCTGCGACAAGAAAGGTATTGCCGATAAATCGACCGATCGGAACAATATCAAATACTTCGCTAAAGTTGGACAGATCGATGGAATTTGGAATGATATGCGGCGGATAAGCACTCGCATCTTCCGGCGTCATCACGGCCATGAAAAAGGTGTACATCACCGGATACAGCACAAGCGCTGCACAGATCGTCAGTAATACATACAACAGCGTTTTGGTCCATGTCGCACTCATTGGTAATGCACTTTCCTTTCTACCCATTTGAACTGGATCAGGGTCAGCAACATAATCACCACGAACAGGATCAGTGCCTGTGCACTACCTGTACCAAAGCGGAAATTAACGAAGGCTTCCTGATAGATGGAATATACAAAAACATTTGTACTGTCCATCGGACCACCCCGGGTTAGAATGTTGATCTGACCGAACGATTGAAAAGCACCAATGATTGATACAACCGTGACAAAGAACAACGTTGGTGACAGTAGCGGCATCGAAATTTTGCGAAACGTCAGCAATGGTCCTGCACCGTCAATCTTGGCGCTCTCGTAGATCTCATCCGGGATGCCCGCCAAACCACTGGATAGAATAATGTAGTTGAATCCAAGGTTCATCCAAATTGTCATGATGGAAATTGAGATCAATGCCCAATCCGGGCTGGTGAGCCAGGGAATTGGATCCATACCTACTTTGCCAAGCAGATAATTCAGCATGCCCAGGGTCGGGTGGAATAGAAACTTCCAGATCACCGCTGACGAACCGACGGATAACACCACGGGCAGAGAGAATACAAATTGGAACACACGCATTCCCTTGAACCGGTTGTGGGTCAGTGCAGCCAGAATCAGAGCAGCCAGCATGCCCGTAGGCACTGTAAACAGTACAAATAGTAATGTCACTTTCATCCCTTGCATAAACAGTCCTGATTGGAACACGGCCTTGAAGTTATCCAGTCCTACATAAGCCGCAATCTGCCCCGTCGGATCTGTGGAATGCAGACTCAGGTACACGGACTTAAACATCGGGTAAAACAGAAACACTGCAAACAAAAGCAGCGATGGTGCCAGGAAACCATAGGCCAGCAGATTCTCCCGCATTCGCTGCACACGCAGCGAGGCTGTCCGGCGCTCACTCGTACCGGATACGCGCCGTTTGGCGGCGGGCAAGCTGATCCGGTTATCAAGCTCACTCATCGGATTTTCTTCCCCCTTGTTTCACGCATTCAGTGTGTGTGAAATGTTAGATCCACTTCAGCACCACGTTATCTAGTGTAAGAGTCGAATGTCACAGCAAAATTCATTCTGAATCAACGTAACGTTAATCATGGACAAGGGACTTTACGGAAATGTGCATCCATTCGAAAGCGGTATCCAAACCGGATTTCATGACAAAAAACCGCAAGAACTCCACTGTTTGGAGATATCCCTGCGGTTTGATGTGTAAATGGAATATAAACGTTTGCTTATTAATAAAAGCGACTCATTTTACAATAATCTGTAAATCTTCCAAACGAGGTAAAGCGATTAACCGTTCGAGTTAACGATTAAGATGATATGGCACCGTGGTGACAATCACGTCTTTGTAATTGATCAGATAGGCTCGGATCATGAAGCTGGTCTGGTTGTGCAGTACATTTTGCCACCAGTGCTTGGTGATGAATTGCGGGATTAATATAGTGATGTGATCGGTCTCGGCCGTTTTCCACTCTACAGTATCAATGAATTTCTTCAGCGGCCCCATAATGCTACGGTATCTCGATTTGATCACGACCAGACGAACGCCTGGATTCCACTCTTCCCACTTCTGCTCCATCTTGCGTATGGCCTCATCATCGAATCCAATGTACAGCGCGACCACGTGATCCGACATCGTCTGGGCGTAACTGATCGTATTCATAACGACCCGGGTAATGCCCGCAACAGGAATGACTATCGTATTGCCTTTTTTGGCTGGCTTATCAACCTGAATATCAATCCGTAGCTCATCTGCAATGTTGCAATAGTGACGGTGAATACGCATGAACACATACACAACGAGCGGCAAAAAGATAAAGATGACCCATGTCTGTGTGAACTTGGTGAAAATAAAGATCAGGGTAATCGATAATGTGGTCAGCATACCGACGGTATTGACCAGCAACTTCATCTGCCAGCCAGACGGCTTGACTTTGATCCAGCGAATCATCATACCGAGCTGTGACAGGGTAAATGGAATGAACACCCCTACCGCATAGAGCGGAATCAGGCTTTCCGTATTCCCTTTGAACCCGACCACCAGCAGCGCAGACATCACACTGAGGAAAATGATCCCGTTTGAGAAACCAAGGCGGTCTCCTCTGACCATAAATGCATGCGGCATGTATTTATCCTTTGCCATCATGAAGGATAACAGCGGAAAAGCCGAATAAGCTGTGTTGGCTGCGAGGAACAGGATCAGTGCCGTTACACCTTGGATGATAAAATACATCGTGCCCCTGCCAAACGTCGCTTCAGCAATCTGGGAAATGACCGTTGCTTTGGGATCAGGCTTCACTCCGTACCCATAAGCCAGTAAGGTGATACCGATGAACATGGCTCCCAATATACAACCCATGAGCAGTAATGTACCCGCGGCATTTTTCTCAGCAGGTTGCTTGAAGTTCGGGATTGCGTTACTTACCGCTTCCACGCCAGTCAAAGCCGAACAACCGGAGCTAAATGCTTTTAATAACAGAAACACACTCACATGGGATAGACTAGTTCCGAATTCTGGTGCAGCTGCTTCCATCCCCCCGGCAAGAAATTTGATTCCGCCCGAGATAATCAGAACCGCAATCGAAAAGATAAACAGATAAATGGGGATCGCCAGCACAGACGCTGACTCCGTCACTCCCCGCAAATTCATAATGGTTAGAAAAACAATCATAATCAGAGCAATCACAACACTGTAGTCATGCAGCATAGGAAAAGCCGATGTAATCGCATCCGTCCCTGCGGACGAACTTACCGCAACGGTCAAAATATAATCGACCAGCAGAGATCCTCCGGCAATCAGACTGGATGTTGTACCCAGGTTATCCTTGGCTACGATATAAGCGCCGCCCCCTGTTGGATAAGCAAATATCGTCTGGCGATAAGAAAAAATTAAAATGACGAGTAATCCCAGCACGGCGATGGAAATCGGAACGGAGTACCACAGGGCGGCGAATCCGGCCGCAACGAGCACCAGCAAAATCTGTTCCGTACCGTAGGCAACGGACGATAGGGCATCCGAGGACAGGATGGCGAGTGCCTTCCATTTCCCCAATTTTTCTCCATCCAGTTCAGCCGATTTCATGGGCTTGCCTATTAAGATTCTCTTCATTTTGCCAAGCATGATCATAACTTCCTTCCGTCTCTCATCTGTGAAGCATTGTTATTATGCAAAATCGCAGAGCCGTTGACAATACGTCATTTCACCCGAATTTCGCCAGCGCGTGATAATGCATTCTACGATTCAATAATCGATAACAAAGCCATTCTTGTTCAGCAATTTGAACTTTTTTGAACCAAAATGACGATTGTTCGTCAAAAAAAAGGAAATGGCCTTTGGTTCAATGAACCAAAGACCACTTCCTTGATCTATGCGTTGACTATTTTATCTGCCCAGAATTCCGGGACGAGGGGTAACACCAAACGCTTGTGCCAGTGTGGTCAGCTGCTCATCTGTAATTCTCTGCCGGATCTCGTGACCAGCGACCAGCATATACACTTGGGCTGCCTTCTCGATCGTCTCAATCAGACCAAAAGCCTCGTCAATCGTTGCGCCTGTTCCGAATATGCCATGTTGCGGCCAGATGACCGCGTGATATTCTTTCATTTTCTCAGCCGTTTCGCGGCCAATCTCGTTTGATCCAGGAATCATCCATGGAATAATGCCGATCCCATCCGGAAATACAACCACACACTCCGTGCACATCTGCCAGAGGGTCTTCGTGAATTTAGCTTCATCCAATTCGTGGATAAACGTCATAGCCAATACATGAGTGGCATGGTTGTGCATGACAACCCGGTGGTTCGGGTCCAATTTCAAACGTTCGATATGGCTCATGAAATGTGTAGGCAACTCACTTGTTGGATTCGCCCCCGACTTCAATCCCCAGAGTACTTCCAGCTCCTGTCCATCCTGCGATACACGCAGCAACCCTAGATTACTCTCCGGATCAGCGAGTACATTTTTGAAATATTTGCCCGATGCGGTCACGATAAAATACTTGCCTGCCAGCTCATGCACCGAAAATGCCGGTTTGATCTTGCGAATCACATGATGGATATCGATATATTGGGCAACTTCCTCTACCTCCAGCAGATAGCTGACATTACCGCCATTGCGCTCATCCCAGCCATTTTTCCACATATGTTGTGTAATCTCAGCCATCTCACGAACAAATGGGATATGGAAACCTGCAGCCTGCGTTGTTTCATTGCTAAGGGTCACGTTCATGATCAATCTCTCCTTATATTGAAAATCAAATGGCTTGCCACGTACATAGTAAGTTCCTTATTTCACATTCATTATACCTTTGTTTATATTTGATAGTCAATAACAAACACAGAATTAACCTTTTATTTTTCTTTGTTTAGTTTTGTTTATTTGAAAATAAAACAAAAAAAATACCCCACCGGCGCCCGGCGGGGTCAGTCACACATCTATTTAACACGAGAAGGGGTTTACAAGACTTATCTTACCTCTGCTACCTTAATAGAAGCTGAAAGCGAAATAAAAAAAGCATGAAAACATATATCTCCTTGGGACAGAAGATTCAGTTCCTCCTTTTCATTCAGTACATATCTCTCTCTGTCCAAACGCTTTTGTCGATTCTAACATATGCTATTCTAGCTTTTCTCAGAAAAAGTCATTCATAAAAAAGGAGTTGGACCTATGGCAGTCCTTTCTACAGGCCCGATCGAGAACAACCTCTCCGGTGGCAGCAGGCCTACACAACAGGTCACCATCAAAATGGTCAACACCGATTCCATCAATACGTCCAATGTACTCATTGAAGGTTATTTCCTGAATGGAACGAGGACCTTATATGTGCTGCAATCCGTTAATCTGACCCCCGGGCAAGTCTTCTCTCAAACCTACTATGCCAACCTGGATGGATACGAATATGTATTCACAACGGGTGGAGGCGCAGCTGCATTAACTGAAATTTCAGTGTGGGGAAAAGACAGCAACGGGCAAATCGTCACTGCACATCGTATTGTTTCGAATGAACTTGTTCTATAAAAAAGAGGAAACCAGATGCCCTCAATCCCTGTCCTTCATTGGTCGGGGGTTTCTTATTTTCGCAGCACATACGATGGATGCTTCTTTCCTGTCGGTTCATAACGTTCATCACCTGTATACTCAAATCCCAGCTTGATCAAGATGTGACGTGACACTTCATTATCCGGATGATGCCCGGCAAACAGTGCCTTCGCCTTCATTTCGTCAAAGGCATACGTAATCACCGCACGCGCTGCTTCCTGGGCATACCCTTTGCCCCAGTGATCCCGGGTTAGATGGAATCCCAGTTCATACATATCCTCTTCTGGAGAATACGGACGCAGGCCACAACAACCGACAAACACCTCCGACTCTTTCTCAAAAAGGGGCCAATATTGTACACCCGCTTCCTTCTGCCTTTGAATCTCCTGTGTCAATCGTGCCTCTACCTCATCCTCGCTCAGAAATCCCTTGCTGCTAATCCACTTGGCAACCTCATGATCGCCCCACAATGCAAACGCCAGCGCACGATCTCCTTCGTTCCAAGTCGCACATTCCAACCGTTCCGTTTCAAATAAGATTGTTCTATTCATCATCCACTAACCTCCTGTATGCCAACACCAATCTGCGTGCCGCCTATACCTTAAATTAATCGAATGAATGCCAAAGTAAACAAGCCTGTATAAAGGCGCTGTTAACGTTTAAAGCATCGAATACAGATGTAATCGTAAACAAGCCACTTAATTAATTTAAATCTATGTATATCCATAAAAAAAGAAAACCCCTGCCGACAAGATGTCCGACAGAGGCCATTCCAATCCAGTTCACACCAATTACAAATCACCTACGGCAAATTGAATTGTTCCGGAAGCTGCGCCCCCAAGGTTAGCTAACAAAGCAAACACCAGAACTCCACCTGCAGAAATGGTAAGGCTGCTGTTTACAGGAACAACGTAAGTGACTACTGGTGCATTAACACGTGTGATCACGAGAGATACAGGAAAGGGTCCAAAGTTGTTCACTGTAGCGCTGGCATTGGTGCCTCCAGCCAAGTTTTCGTAGTAAGACTTGCCTACACCGGCTGGAAGATTGTAAAACTGTTGCGGTAAAAGGATGGCCATTGAAATCACCTCCTTTTGCTTTGATACGGTATTCTATGCTTGAAATCTATTAAAGCAACGGTGAATTACCAGCGTCATAATGTCCAATTTTAATAGACTTCATAGATTGATAGACGAATGTACGCAAAAAAAGCCCCACCGGACCATCCGGTGGAGCCAACTAAGCTTACTTTAATATTACAGGTTTAATTACGCATACAGCATGAAAAAGTTCAGTTCATGGCCCTGCTGCTTGAGATAGTTATACAGCTGCGAACGGTGATGGAATACATGCGTTACCGTTTCAATCTGCCATTGAACCTGCAAGTGACCATGTTCCATATAAAAAGCTTTTGTTGAACGATTCAAAAAGTCATCTTCGCTCAATCCCGTGATATACGCTTTGTAGGATTCGAAATTACTCCATAACGTTGCTTCAAGCTTCTCGATATCCTGAATCCCCGACAGACTATTCTCCACCAGCCCAACCTCAGCTTCACCTTTTTCCTGCATAATGGCAAGATCCGATGCCGTGATTTGGATAAAGTGATGCACTAGCTCCACCAATGAACGCATATTCTCCTGTGGACGATACGACCAATCCTCCGAACGGATCAAGCGAATTAACGAAGCCCCCGTCCGTACGCCTGTTTCCAATTCATTTAACAAGTGATCCCGAATCTGCAATGTTCCATTCATATATGATGTCTCCCTTATCTTTTATTCTCACGACTTCAGTATAACCGAAGGTGCTACAGATCTATTGTACAAATCGGACAACATTCTGCCGTGCTCTCTGGCTGCCGTCAACGGAGTCTCTCCATAAAACTTGCGAAATTGCCGAATTAGATGGGCTTGGTCAAAAAATCCATGATTCTGGGCAAGCATTGCCCAATCTGCCGTGTTCCCTTGATGAATATCACTCAGCACACGATGAAAACGAACCACCTCACTGAATCGTTTGGGGCTGATTCCGACCCACTCCGAGAACTTGCGATGCAGCTGCCGCTCACTGATCACTTCACGCATCGCCAGCTCTTGGACACTCATACGTCCCCCATCGATAAAGATACGGTGAAGCACGTTTTTCATCAGATCGTTCTCCGATGTGCTTGCCTGCACGGGCAACGGACTCAAGTACGCATTCATAACCTCTACTCGCTCTGCAAAATGATTCGTTTCGGCCATCCGTTCCTGAAGCTCGTTCAGCTTCTCCGGCCAACATTCCTGAAGTGTAATTCGCTTATCCGTAAACCACTCCAGAGGCATACCATGGAAGACATGCGCTCCACCCGGGAAGAACCGGACACCAAAGGTGTAGTCTCCAGCAGGGGAGCCATCATCGGATGGCTCAGGTACAGCGAACGGATGTGTATAATTGCCACAGTAAGCATAGGAGTGCTTTGAACAGACCGGGTCGTATGTAATCAGCATGTCCGTGCAACCATCCGGTAATACCCGGGCAGGTACCGTCATCATCGATCGCTCTGGACCTTCTCTCTTAGCAACATCCGCATGTGTGTTCGGAAGAGATCCTGATTCCCAATAACAGGCCACATAAGCCATCAGACCAGCAGCAGGTACTTTCTCAACATAATAACTGTTAGGGTACGTTCCATTCATCTGAATAGGCTTAAACAACGGGTGCAAACTGTGATCCACAATTCCATCCTCCGGTCACTAGAGTTGGTTACACATTATGTATTCATCTATCATACCATCAACCGCAGAAATGAAGAAAAAAAAGTGCCCTACCGGAGGACAATCCGATAGGGCCAGTCACACATCTATTTAACACGAGAAGGGGTTTACAAGACTTATCTTACCTTCCCAACCTTAATGGAAACTGAAATTGGGATGAAAAGAACATCAATTTTTCTTATAGTGCGTGTTCAAAAAGACCATTTTTGACAACCTCTTAAAGTGTCTTGATCAGTATGGACGCAATTAACACGGATGCTGTTGTGACCGTTGTGAATCCACCTACCAGCATCGGCGTTAAAATCTCATCGAGGATGGCTTTGCGTTCATTTTCATCACGTCCAACTGAACGGCTTACTTCCTCACAGATGATGTAGTCCCCCGGAAAACCGAATAGTGCAGTCAGTGCCACAGGCAGACCTTTGAGCGGGTCCCATTTGAACAGCTTGGAGCCAACAAATCCACCGATCAGCACCCCAATCACACCGATTGCGATAATGAACAACACTGGAATAATGGAACTAACCACCGCATCGAAAGTGATCGACTCCATACTTGTCATAACGACTACGATCAGACCTATCATGGCAATTCCCGATGTACTTGCTTTATCCAGAATACGAGATGGGAACAGTCCGATCAGATGTCCGAGAACCCCCAGCAACAGAGCCCAGATACTGTAGCTAAGTCCGGTTACATTACCTAGATAAATGGAGAGACTACCCATAATGAACAAGAGCAACAGCAGAATAGGTGCGGTCTGGAATCGCTGCGGAAGGAATGTTTTGGCATTCGCTTCTTTAATGTTCACATGGCCTTCCCCTGCAACCTTGTTCTCAAAAGCGCCCTGCTTCTGCAGTTTTAACGCATATCTGCGCAACATATTGGTTGCAATCGGCATCCCCACGAGGGAATGAATACCCAGAATAACAGCCGGAATTGTAATCAGATGACCCAGATTCATCTCTTGCAGCTTCGTGGTTGTGATCAGATAAGAGATAATGCCACCAACAACCGGACTTGATCCGGCAACAGCCGTAGGATAACCATAGAACGGTGATACGATTAACAGGATAAGACCTGTCGCCGTGAGTGATGCGAACAATGAGATCAGTATTGCTTTATATTGGGAACGTATTAATTTCAGCGGTATTAATGTTCCCATGTGTACAATCAGCGGAGCCACCATGAGAGCCCCGAACGCCGTCAGAGCAGAGCTGGATACCACTCCTTTAGGAAATAACCCCGCCCAGTTCAGCAGCAAATATCCGATCAGAATAACAAGCAAGGAAGGAATTCGCGCTTTGGACCAGATCGAAACCAGTTCCCCTATAGCTAAAATAACAAGCAATACTGTGGCGATATATATCGGTTGACTAAACATGGTGACTTCTCCCCATTCTCTATATTGTCAGTGCAGTTCAGTACACGTAGAACCATCGTTCTTATTTCAAGCGTTCACCTGATAAATAGACCTGTTCGATATTCTCTGTGTTTTCGAGCAGTCCAATATCCGTCAACGGATTCACATTCAGTACCAGCAGATCAGCAGCTTTGCCAGGTTCAATCGTACCGATCTCCGCTTCCATCTGCATCGCTCTCGCCGCATCTCTTGTTGCGGCTACAATCGCTTCCATCGGCGTAAATCCAACATCTTCAACAAGCAATCGAAGTTCGAGTGCATTCCCGCCATGCTCAACAGGTGCACATGTGCAGAAGTCTGTCCCTACTGCAATGGTTACGCCTGCCTTACGCGCGATAATCATGTTCTCAATATGCTCCTGATATACACTTTTGGCTTTGCGGATGCCAAATTCGGGAACACCGTATTTATGCCCTTCTTTGATGATCCGATGTACAATCGCCAGCGTTGGCACCAGAACCGCCTTTTGATCCAGCATCATGCCAATGCCTTCTTCATCAATATAGATCCCGTGTTCAATGGTGCGTACGCCCGCTTCCAACGCATTTTTGATCCCCTGTGCACCTTGCGCATGTGCAGCCACATAAGACTGTACCGCTTCCGCTTCATACACGATCGCCTTCAGCTCATCCATGCGGAATTGCGACCAGCGAGGGTCATCTTTCTCCGAAAGTACCCCGCCTGTGGAACACACTTTAATGAAATCCGCCCCTTCACGGAACTGCGTGCGTGTTGCCTTAATGACTTCGGGAACGCCGTCACACACGGTGAAGATATTCAGTTCCGTTGGAATCATATGGATATCTGCATGTCCACCCGTCTGAGAGAGCATATGACGGGAAGTTTTAATCCGCGGCCCCTTCACCACACCTTCCTTGATCAGATCGCGAATGTATACAGCAACATGGCTACCGACATCCCTGACGGTTGTGAATCCTGCGTTGATCAGCTTCGGCAGATCCTGAAGTGCTCTCCCCATCTGGAGTTCATTGGCTTCCAGCGCCACCGCAGCCATATTCAGATTTTTGGCCCCGTGTACATGGACATGGGCATCGATTAGTCCCGGCATCACCGTTTTGCCTGTTACATCAACAAGCTCGGCATTTTCCGGAATTGGAACGGTTGCTTTTGCACCCGCTGCTATGAATTTCCCGTTCTCAACCAGGACCACACTATCAGAAACAGGTTCTCCACCTTGTCCATCAATCAACAATGCACCTACAAAAGCAGTAATTTGACTCATCTGTACTCCACCTCATTTTCAGACTTGATTGTAAGTTCAACTAAAGAATATTTACACTGACCACTCCGATGACAGAATAACCTTCCGATCGCTGTTATCCCCAGATTTTTTTTGATTCCCTTCTCCAAAGGGAAAATCCGGGGATAAAGGCGAACGCTTTGCTTCTTCACGTTATTTCTGTCCTCTCCGTTCTCGTGTAAAAAGTTAAGTTGAACTTAAATATTACGTATATCTGTTCGATTTACAGCTCTACTGTTTTACTACGATGAAATTGTATTGTGTTAAAGTTAATGACATTATATAAGTTGCATATGTATAATGTCATTGTTGACAGCAACAGCATTCTAATATTAATTATGGTGATATACACAATACAAAATATAAATCACACAGCATAGTGAAGATCATGTTATATATGTAAGCATTTTGCCATGTGAACACAAAAGGAGTACGTTTGCTATGATTCATGAAGCGGTTCGCTCATTTATGGCTCAAGTCTTTGGGTCTGTTCCGTACGGAATCTGGATCAAGGATGAATATGATTTCCAGTGGAATAACTGGCTACGTGAAGGAGAGTTACCTGAATATACAGATCAAGAACAGATTGAATCATCCTGGAAAATTCTCAGGTATACGTTTGTTTTTTTGTCTAATATCAACATTCGTGTGGTTATCGATACCCAGAAGCAACTTACCCTGTTACAGAGTGAACGTCTGGAGTCTTTGATTCGGGAAGGACTGCTGAAACAACAGATTGAGATGGAACGTGCACACAATGATCGATGGTTGACCGGACTGCGGGAGCTGACCTGTTCCCTGGAGCTGAACGATTTGTTACTCAAAATCATGGAGAGTGCGCTCCATGTCATCCCCTCCCTTTCCTGCGGGCTGTTCATGATGGTTGATCCGGACTCTGGCAAGATGATTCCTAGAGCCAAGGTCGGTTTTCAGGATAGCGTGTATCAATATCAGGGCGAGCTGGATGAGGGCATTACGGGAAAAGTATACGAGGAAGGCATTGGCCGAATGTATAGCACACCGGATGATGCCTTTAAAGATATGGGCAATGTTAGTCAGGAGAATGCGGATATCATTGTAAGTTCACTGCCTGACGGTATTATGGCAAAAGGACTTATCGCCGTTCCCGTGACAATGAATACTCACAAAATCGGTGTAATGCTGGTATACCAATTTGAACAAAACAGACGATTTGCCCCACATGATCTGAATGTGATGCAGGGATTTGCGGATCAGGCAGCCATTGCCATCTCCAACGCCACCATGTATTCAGAACTGCTGGAGACGAACCGATATCTCGTTAGCCGCAATGAAATTCATAATCAATTCACGGCACTTTCCATTGAACATGTGAGCCTCGGACATATCATTGAGACGGTTGGGTCGATGCTGAAACTTCCCACCTATTATGTGGACATGGCGAGAAATGACTGGTACCCGCTCATCCCGGAAAGTGTCTTGCTAAGTGAGCTCGATATCTATACTGCTCTGGACAGTCAGTTTAACCCCATCACCTTATCCGGTGGAACGGATCATAGCGATCATTACCTCTATCCCATTGTGAACGGATCTCTGGTGCTTGGCTGTTTTGCCATCCAATTAGATCATCCGTTAGGTCAGTTGGATCATGTGATTTTGGAACAAGGCGGAGCTATTGTGATGCTGGAGATGGTGAATACCTACTCACTCACCGAGATGTCCTATCGGAAAAACCATGATTTCTTCAGCGATCTCGTGCAATATAGAGAACCACAGCAGTTGGAGGCACGACTTTCCAGCTTTCGGTTGCCAGCCCATCAGTCCTTGTTCGTCGCTCAATTGCAGCTCTATGGGGAACATCCCGATATGAAAACAACTGAAAATTGGGTGCGCAAGTTGATTGGATTTATCGAAAAGGAGCTGGGCACCCGCGAACATCTATTGTTCAGCGCACATCACAAAATTACGATTCTGGCTGCGGCATCCGAGCCCAAGGTCAGACACTGGATCATCAGCAGGCTGGAAACGGCTGTGGAGAAATGGACCACCCCTAAGACTCCTGCCCTATCCATTGGTATCGGTGGACTTTATCAAGGGCTTGAGTATGTGTGCAAAAGCAATGACGAGGCTACACGCTCGTTGTCCTTTTTGCTTAAACAAAACAAAGCGGGCCTGATGCTCTACGAAGAAATCGGGATCAATCGGCTGTTTCTGAATCAGGAACCTTCCGATATCGAGAACTACATTCACGAAATTCTGTCCCCTCTTCAACAGCAAAAATCAGGAGAGCTTGAACTCACACTCAAAACCTACATTGCCGCGAATCGATCTGTGCAAGTCACAGCCGAACGTCTGCACATTCATACCAATACGTTGTATCTGCGCCTGCGCAAAATAGAGGAGATTCTAGGTGTTGATCTGAACGATTCCGAGGGTTGGATGAAGGTGTATCTGGCATGTCATTTAAGCGAAGTATACTCTGTTGCTCCTACCGCGAGTGGAGCACTAAAATTGTAACTCCATCAATTCAGTCCATGCAGTTTGCGAAAACGCTCTGGACTCATGCCTGTATGCCTTTTGAACATCGCACAGAAATAACTGGCATTCTCGTAACCCACCCGATCAGCAACTTCATATATTCGAAGCTCTCTCTCACTGAACATGAGTTGTTTGCTTCGATTGATCCGTTCCTGGTTCACGTAAAATACAGGTCTGGTATGGAGTGCCCTCTGAAATAGCCTGCACAAATATTGGGGAGATACCACAGCCACATCGGCCAGTTCCTTCAGGGAAAGTGAACGATCCAGATGCTCTGCGATATAACGCAGCACAGGCTTCAAGCGCTCCAGTTCATCATTATAATTGGCGGATGCGATGAGTAGTGGCTTCAGATCCAGCAGCAGGGCATATAATTGTTTGGAGCATTCAACATCGTAGTCTGCGTAATCCGTATCACCGCCATTCTCTCCTCTAACCAGAAGTTGCTCCAGGCCACGCAGCAGCGTTGCTGTCCTGAGTCTGTATACGCGTGAGCCGGTTATCCCCGCATAAGATAATAACTGGCTAGCCTCTCTCCCTTGAAACGAGACCCAAGCCAGTTCCCAACGGTCACTAATGGGCAAATATCGATGCGGTACATCAGGGTACAGAAAGAAAACGTCACCCGGTCCGACGATATACTCGTCTTCTTGTATAATCAGTCTCCCCTGACCATGAATAATCTGGTGGATCTGATAATCCGGGAATCCCTCTGGACGCTCGGTTTCATATTGGTGTTCCCAGTAACCAACCGTGGTCATATAGATCGGCAGACGAGCAGCTTCTTCTGTTTTACCAAAAAAAATCCGGGTATCCATCCAGTACACCACTTTCTTCATCGTTAGTTTCATATTGTGATATATATGGGCAATATTCTTTATTCTCTAAGTATCAATTCAATTCTATAATGACAATATTATAACATTTCAGAAGGAGTTGCTGTTATGCGAAAGAAACTGGTACACACCCCTCCGGCAAATGGATACCCGGAATGGAACAATAATCCCGAGACTTTTCAAGTAAACCGTCTACCCGCACATGCTTCTATGGTAGCGTTTCCATCTATAACAGAAGCATTGTCCAATGATTCCAGCGCATCGCCATGGTACGAATCACTGAATGGTCCGTGGAAGTTTGCCTTTGCGGAGACACCGGAGCAACGGATTACATCCTTTTATGAGAACAACTATGATGCCAGTGACTGGGACGAGATCGCCGTTCCTTCTAACTGGCAGCTACAAGGGTACGATTATCCCCACTATACAAATATGACGTATCCGTGGGTGGAGCGTGAGCCTGAATTGAAGCCACCATTTGCACCAACAACTTATAATCCGGTGGGTTCGTACATCCGCTCGTTTACTGTTCCTGCTGACTGGAAAGACCGTCCTGTCCTGCTGCACTTCGAGGGTGTTGAATCCGCCTTTTATGTATGGGTCAACGGGGAACTCGTCGGTTATAGTGAAGACACGTTCACACCCGCAGAATTTGATATCACTTCGTATCTAACGGAAGGTGAGAACAAGCTCGCTGTGGAGGTATATCGCTGGTGTGATGCGAGCTGGCTGGAGAATCAGGACTTCTGGCGGTTAAGCGGAATCTTCCGTAGTGTATACCTGCATTCACCTTCACCAGTTCAGATCGCCGATTTCTTTGTTCGTACTGAACTGGATGACGCGTATCAGGATGCGGAGCTAATGCTGGATTTGAAATTATTTAATCATAATGCCGCGCAGACCCCTGCCGGATTGTCCGTTCAGGCGCATCTCTATGATGCACAACAGCAGACAGTGCTGAAGCAACCACTTACTGCGGCCGTTACTTTCCAGGGCGAGGATGAACTTTCATTCCAGTTGTCAGCAGAGGTTATGAAGCCGCTACTATGGAGCGCTGAGTCCCCTAACCTGTATACACTTGTGCTGTCCATTCAGGACGAATCAGGTGAAACACTGGAAGCAGTCCGTAGCCGGATCGGATTCCGCAAGTTTGAACTGAAGGACGGCCTGATGCAAATCAATGGCAAACGCATTGTGTTCAAAGGCGTGAATCGTCATGAATTTTCCCCGGATAAGGGTCGAGCAATTGGACGGGAAGACATGATCCGTGACATCGAGTTGATGAAGTCCTATAACGTTAACGCGGTGCGTACATCCCATTATCCGAATCAGTCACTCTGGTACGAACTGTGTGATGAATATGGCCTCTATGTCATTGACGAAACGAATCTGGAAACTCACGGTACCTGGGAATATGGGCAAAAGGAAATGAACGAGAACAATATTCCCGCGAGCAAGCCGGAATGGCGTAATAACGTAATAGATCGCTGTAACTCGATGTTCCAGCGGGACAAAAACCATGCATCCGTTATTATCTGGTCTCTGGGTAATGAATCCTTCGGCGGCGATAACTTCATCGCCATGTACGATTATCTGAAACAAGTCGATCCAACCCGTCTCGTTCATTACGAAGGTACCTTCCATTATCGCCCTTCTGATTCGGCAAGTGATATTGAATCGACAATGTATATCAGTCCACAAGATGTGGAGCAATACGCGCGCATGAAGGGTCCGAAGAAACCTTATATTATCTGCGAGTACAGCCATGCCATGGGTAATTCTTGTGGAGGTCTGCATCTGTATTGGGATTTGTTCGATAAATATGATGTGTTGCAGGGTGCATTCATCTGGGACTGGGTTGATCAGTCCATTCGTACCACTACGGCAGACGGTGTAGAATATTTTGCTTATGGTGGCGATTTCGGTGAATCTCCTCATGATGGCAATTTCTGCGGGAACGGATTGATTCTGGCGGATAAGACGGTTACACCGAAGCTGGAAGAAGTGAAGAAATGTTATCAGAACGTTCGTATGGAAACCGTTGATGTCAAAGACGGCCTGCTGCGCATCAAAAACCAGTTCCTGTTCACGGATCTGAGCGAATATTCGCTCGTATGGACAGTAACACACGATGGTAAGTCCGTAGAGAACGGTACGTTGGATATCGCGGTACCTCCTGGCGAATCGGTTGAAGTCCGAATCCCTTATACGCCATCTTCCGATCTGTTCCAGGAAGCGGTGCTGACTGTATCTCTGGTTACGAAAGTCGCAACCAAATGGGCAGGAGTAGGTCACGAAATTGCCTGGGATCAGTTCGTGGTATCTCCGAGATTGCGTCCAATCCAACCGGTACACCAAGGGCAAGGCAATACACCGCAGGTACAAGAGCTGCAAGATGAATTGAAAGTGACTACAAGCCAAGTCACGTTGAGCTTCAATTCATCTACTGGCGCGTTAACGTCCTATCAGATCAACAATCAGGAGCAATTGCTCGCACCTGTCCGGCCGAATTTCTGGAGAGCCATGACAGACAACGATATGGGGAACCGCCTGAATGAGCGTTCTGCGTTCTGGAGAGATGCTCACGCTACCAGCAGATTAATTCGCTTTGAGCACCATGCAGACGAGCAAGGTATTCTCGTAACGACCGATTATACGTGGGATCAACATCCGGGATGTACGCTGTCCATCACATACCGAATTGATGCGGATGGTGTATTGGAAATCAGTCAAACCCTTATTCCAGGCATAGGCTTACCTGATCTACCGGAATTCGGTATGCTGTTACAACTGAATAACCGCTTGGATACAATCTCTTGGTACGGCAGAGGCCCGCATGATAATTATGCAGACCGTCTGACCAGTGCACGTCTCGGCTATTACACAGGTGCGGTTCGAGATCAATTTGTTCCATATCTGAAACCACAAGAGTGTGGTAACAAAACGGATGTACGTTTTGCAGAAATTACGTCAGCAAATGGTCATCTTGGGCTTCATGTTGAAGCCACTATACCCTTTGAAATTAATGCGTTGCCGTGGACACCGGAAGAACTGGAAGCAAACGACCATGTGTACAAATTACCTCAGAGCACACAGACTGTCGCCCGCATCAATTACAAACAAATGGGTGTTGGTGGAGATGACAGCTGGAGCGCACGTACCCATGTCGAATACACCTTGCCAGCCAACCGCGCGTATCACTTCACCTTTACGGTAAGACCTGTATAACATCAAGCAAGCACTGCTGGCAGCATGCCGGCAGTGCTTTTTTTGTTGGGGCAGTGAATAGTGGGAGTTTAAACTTTGTCATGGGAACATTATAATGAATGAGGTGCAAGAAAGATTTGTACCAGCTATTACTCTATTACGAGGTGAGACTTTGCAATATCTGTTTACCATTCTCTTCATTTTTGGCTTGATCGCTTTCTTGGGATTTGTTGTTGGGATGATCTTATCTATTCGCAAAGGCAATAGGTTGCCAATCAGATTTATTTTTCTAACAACGGCCTGTTTTGCGATTGCTTCAATAGGTTTGTATGGGATGCTGAATTTATCTTCGAACTCTACTCAGTCTGAAATAGATCAGACCCCTTCATCCCAGATTAAACTTTCTGGCCTCCACATGACTACCGATGAATTTAAAAACAAGTTTAATGGCGCCGTAGGCAAATACCGACTGAATGGGTTGAGTATTACCCGCTTGAATATAAAAGACTCTCCCGAGCAGGGCACTGGCACTTTCGAGTATGTATTCAATGACGAATTACGCTTGGTTGGTGCAGTGAATGCAGATGAGAGCATACAGGAAGTCAGGTTGTACGGAACCGGTGATACGCGTAAACCAACAGGTGGAATTTTTCTAACTGCTATCGCTACACTCATTCTCACAACCAACAGTGAGTACTCGTATAACGATGCACAAGATGTCATCCAGGATATCGGTCTATTGGATCGTGATGTGAATCAGTCTGATTTTGATGGGGCGACAGTTCGAAATGGATTGGAATATCGCTTCAACATTCAAGATTATGATCACTCCACTTTTGAAATAACTGTTGCGAAATAAGATGCGATTGTGCAAAAAGGCCGCTCCATGAAGGAACGGCCTAACCTGTGGTATGTACTTTTTTTGGATAATTCAGTAGTCACAGTCTCTGATCTAACATTTTCCTATTTTATTGATTAGTAAGCCAAAAAATTAAAGTAATCACTATACAAAAAAGCGATACAGGGTACAGTATCCATTTACTGATCTTATCTTTGTAAGTGACAATCCAACAAACAATGCATACCCAGGCGATTAACAGTTGCCATAAGTCCAATGATGAACACCTCCCGCATGCAAGAGTTACTCAAAAGTTACAATCTCGCTTTGATTGTTCCAACTCATTTTAAAGGTAATCGGGTCTTTCGTTTTCTCCGCCTCAGTAACCGTTCCCGACATACTGAATGGTACCCCTTGTTCTTCAAGCGCTTTCCCCTGTTGTTCTATATTATTGCCGGTAAGGTCAAACACAAAATCCTTTATACGCTTTTCATCACCTATATAAGTAATACTATAGTTCCCTGTTGATCTCTGTAGAGAAACATCCCAGTTATCGCTCTTTCCGTGTATTATATCATCCGCACCACAAGCTGAGACAATAGATAAAAGTACTATAACACAAAGAATCAATGGCAGTCTAAATAATTTCATAATATCCCTCCTTTTAGTAATATACCCAAAAATGTGAGTTATGATATTTTCTACTCATCCCGAGCATCTGCCTAATATAATGCGTCTTACCTTTGTATCACATGATTAACGATTTTCTGAGCATCGTATTTAACCCATCCCAACAGTGCTGAACCCCGTGATGTTTGCCAAGGTAGCCCTACAAAGTACAGTCCAGCAACCGGTGATACGCCTCTCTCGTGTATAATTACACCTTGGGCATCAAAAGCAGTATTAATATCGATCCAACTATCATTTCGCTTAAACCCAGTCGCCCAGATAATATTGTCTATGCGTGTCTCACTACCATCCTCATATAGGATGCGGTCATCTATTGCATTAATGGCACGTGGGCGCAGGTTAACTTTTCCCTGGGTCATCAATTCTTTTAACTTATAGCCATATACGTACTCAGGCTGATTTCTCAACCATTTTCCAACCATACGATCTGCACTTGCACGTAATATTCCGAGCTTTTCAAAATACCAGAATATACTTCGTCTCATAATATTCAAAGGCCTAAAGGTAATATTTCGAGCTATGGATATGTATACGGTTTGTTGTTCATCTGATGTCAACTCTACGGCGATTTGGGCACCTGAATTCCCTCCGCCTACAACTACTGTTGATCCAGGAAGCAATTGAGAGATATTTTTATATTCTGATGAGTGAAGCTGAATCACATGCTCGGATAATGCTTTCGCAAAATGAGGAACATTTTTGGTCTGGAAAGGCCCCGTGGCAACGATAATATTGCGCGCTTCAATCGTTCCATCATTGGTTTCAGCATAGTACACCTCATCTTGCTTCGAGAGACGGGAGATTTTACAGTTTAACTTTATTGGAAGCTCCATTTGTTTAGCATAGTTTTCAAAATAAACTGCAATTTCATCTTTGCTTGGCAGGCTATTTTCATTTCCACTAAGCGGCATTCCCGGTAACCCATCATACATTCGTGGGGTAAAAAGACGCAAGGAATCGTACCGTTTACGCCAAGATTCCCCGATAGATGAGGCAGCATCAACGATTAAAAAGGTTAACCCCGACTGTTGAAGATAGTAACCTGCTGCCAAGCCTGCTTGCCCAGCTCCGATAACCAATACATCGTACATATGTATCATCCCCAATATCGTTTTATGTATTAATATATGAGCACTTGTTCATATGTTTATTTTACTTAACAACTGTCTGTTTAGCAATAGAAAAACATCACTACTTCCTTTTACAAGATTAGCCATTAAAAAAGCTCCCTCACGGGAGCCTTTAATCATTTCAGGGCAAGTTTCTTATAACTTCTCATGTATGCTACGTGCTAAGTATGATAGGTTGGTTGAATTCTACCTGGTGTATCTATCGATGTCATCGTTCGCAGACTGATGCTCTCTTCTATGGTAATCTTCATGCTGACGAACGTCGTTCTTTAATTTCGCTAAGAAACCCCACCCCATAAAGGCAAGTATAAGCACAGTAATCAGTGCATAAGCAAAGCTATATAGATTCATAAAAAAGTTGATAAATATTGCAGCGAGCATCAAGCCCAGTATCCATAATGTCCACTTTGTACCCTTTCTCAAATCATTTCCTCCTCAAGTCGTTACTGATAAGCTCTCTATGTATCACAGTACATACGAAACCATAGGAACGAGGTTTCAATCACAGGGCTTCAAATCTACATTTAGAGCGAATTACCGAATCTTTAATTAACATCAGTTCCAAGAGAAACATCCAATATGCCCGACATCCCTTGCGCAGAAGAGGTACTTACATAATACGAACCCGTCGACAATGCTTTGTCACTATAATATGTATGCTCTTTTCCGTCTGCCGGGACCCTGCCATACAATATTTCAGTTCCACTAGGTGATCCTTCATTGATCGTGAACGTGAAGTGTTTCGAACCCGTGTTTTTAAAACTCACTTTAACATAACTAAATCCTGCCCGAATATCAAACCGATGCGTATTTGTAGTACCTGCGAAATCCTCATTATTAATTACTGTAAATGTAGTTAATGGAGTATCACTAGCTTCATTTACTTTTACAAATTTTCGTTCGGAATCAGAAGTGAAATTATAGATTAAGATGATAACAGCAGCAGACACTAAACCTGCCACTATCATTTTTCTAATATGTTTCATGATATATGCCCTCCATATCTCTTGATACTAACTTTGATTATACAAATACTCAACAACACAAAAACCACTCCTTAATTAAGAAGTGGTTTTTGTATTATTTATAATTTCTAGCAGTGGCCGCCTCACAAATTCTTGTCACATCGTAACGAGAATTCACTCTGCCAGGCACATGATGCTTTAAAGGTTTTTACACCTTTATTACATCATGCCGCCCATTCCACCCATACCGCCCATGTCAGGCATTCCGCCACCAGCACCTGCTGGTTCTGGTTTGTCAGCGATAACTGCTTCAGTAGTCAAGAACATTGCTGCTACGGAAGCCGCGTTTTGCAATGCATAACGAGTTACTTTCGCAGGGTCAACGATACCAGCTTCGATCATGTTAACCCACTCGCCAGTTGCAGCGTTGAAGCCGATGCCTGTTTGTTCTTTTTTCAGACGTTCCACGATTACGGAACCTTCTTCCCCAGCGTTAGCTGCGATTGTGCGGATTGGTGCTTCCAGAGCACGCAGGACGATGTTTACGCCTGTTTGCTCGTCACCGGACAGAGCTACAGCCGCAACCGCGCTATATACGTTCATGAGCGCTGTACCACCACCGGATACGATACCTTCTTCAACCGCAGCGCGAGTTGCGTTCAGGGCATCTTCGATGCGAAGTTTGCGTTCTTTCAATTCTGTTTCAGTAGCCGCACCAACTTTGATTACTGCTACACCGCCGGACAATTTAGCCAGACGCTCTTGCAGTTTCTCTTTGTCGAACTCGGAAGTTGTTTCTTCCAGTTGTGTACGGATTTGGCTAACACGTGCATCGATATCGGATTTGTTACCAGCACCGTCAACGATGATTGTGTTTTCTTTTGTTACACGGATTTGGCGAGCTGTACCCAGTTGTTCCACCACAGCGGATTTCAGGTCCAGACCCAATTCTTCCGTGATCAATTGGCCACCAGTGAGGGCAGCGATGTCTTGCAACATTGCTTTACGGCGGTCACCGAATCCTGGAGCTTTAACAGCTACAGCATTGAATGTACCACGCAATTTGTTCACAACCAGCATAGCCAGTGCTTCGCCTTCGATATCTTCAGCGATCAATACCAGCGGTTTGCCTTGTTGAACGATTTTCTCAAGCAATGGCAAGATATCTTGCGTGCTGGAGATTTTTTTGTCTGTGATCAAGATGTACGGATTGTCCAAAACAGCTTCCATTTTGTCCGTATCAGTGATCATGTAAGGAGAGATGTATCCACGGTCGAATTGCATACCTTCAACCACTTCAAGCTCTGTAGCGAATCCTTTGGATTCTTCTACAGTGATTACGCCATCCTTACCTACTTTTTCCATAGCTTCAGCGATCAGTTCGCCTACTTCTTCGTCAGCTGCAGAGATTGCTGCAACTTGTGCGATGGATTGTTTGGAATCGATTGGTTTGGAGATGGATTGCAATTCAGCAACCGCAGCTTTAACCGCTTTGTCGATCCCTTTACGGATACCGATTGGGCTAGCGCCTGCAGTTACATTTTTCAGACCTTCTGTGATCAGCGCTTGCGCCAATACAGTTGCTGTTGTAGTACCGTCACCGGCAACATCGTTGGTTTTTGTTGCTACTTCTTTAACCAGTTGTGCACCCATGTTCTCGAATGCATCTTCCAGTTCGATTTCTTTAGCAATGGTTACACCATCGTTAGTGATGAGCGGGCTTCCGAATTTTTTCTCCAGAACCACGTTGCGGCCTTTAGGACCGAGTGTTACTTTTACTGCATTAGCCAATGCGTCCACACCACGAAGCATGGAGCGACGAGCGTCTTCACTGAATTTAATGTCTTTAGCCATGTTAAGAAAACCTCCCTAGTTTTGTTGGAAAATGGTAGTGCTATATGGTTCGGTTATCCGATTAAATTTGAATTAGTCGAGAATCGCGTGAATATCGCTTTCTTTCATAATCAAATATTCTTTACCTTCGAATTTGATTTCTGTACCGGCATATTTGGAGAAAATAACGCGATCTCCTTCTTTCACTTCCAGAGCTACACGTACGCCGTCTTTCAATACTCCAGCACCAACTGCAATGATTCTACCCTCTTGCGGTTTTTCTTTGGCGGAGTCCGGGAGTACGATCCCGAAAGAAGTTGTTTGTTCTTGCTCCAGTGGTTCTACCAATACGCGTTCACCTAAAGGTCTGATCATGAAAAATAGCCTCCTTTTGAAATTATATAACGTTACATTGTAGGTTGTAGCCATATGTATTAGCACTCGACAGTGTTCAGTGCTAACAACCAACTTTATGATACTCAACTTGAAGCATGATTTCAAGTCCTTTTGACGAATTCCTGCGAGAATTTACGTTGAATTTACACAAACATAGCCAAATTACACCCGCTGTGCCTGGTTCTATGTTGCAATTCACTAATCTTATTCTACGAAATTGTTTAACCCTTCTGCAACGTTAACAGACAGTCCCTTCCCCATTGTATCCATTGTTGAACATAATATGCCTGCTTGTCCTGTCGTGTTGGTCGGCAGTCTACAGAAATAACCCGGATAAGAACATACCGTCTTTTCCGGGCACATTACAGCTTATCCTCATTCAGCCCGCATGTTTCTTATCCTCGGCACGAACGTAGCGGGATTCGATCTCTTCATCGGCTGCAAGCTGCTTGCGATATACGATTGCGGATAATAACACACTGATCTCATATAACAAGAGCAAGGGAATCATCACCAGAAGGTCGGAAATAAAGTCTGGAGGTGTAATGACCACTGCAATGAAGATCAGAACAAAGTAAGAGACTCTGCGCATCTTGCGAAGACGAATTGGATTCAGAATCCGCAGTCCTGTCAGAAACATAATAAGTAAAGGAAGTTCAAATAACAGGGACACAGGCAGCACAATGCCAAACAGGAAGCTGAAATACTGTTTCATCCCATAGGTCTCCACAAGCCCCATCTTCTCCGTTATCGCTGTTGTGAAGGCAAGTGCCATCGGAAAAATAACATAATACGAGAAAGCCATACCTGTCAGAAATAAAAGAAACACATAGGGCACATACTTCAGCGTCGCTTTTCGTTCGCGCGGCTTTAGCCCTGGACTAACAAACTTCCAGATCTGATACACCGTAAACGGCAGTGTAATAATAAGTGAGAACAACCCTGCAATCTTCATATAGATGCCAATCCCGTCCCAGAACGAGAAGGCATGTAATACAAAACCTTTTGCCGACTCTGCCTTGGTCAGATATTGGTATACCGGGTCCGCCACAAAAAATCCTGCAATCAGTCCCAGCACAAAAATACTTAATACGTAGATCAGCCGCTTCCGCAGCTCGCTCAGATGTTCCGTAATCGACATTTCTTCCATTTGCTGCGTCATGCCTGCCCCCCATTATTGCCAGCTTAAAATACAAAACCCTTCCGGCAGGAAGGGATTTCTCTTTCATTGCCGTCAAGATTATTCCGGCAGGCGTTTATCAGCAGGCTTGTCTGCAGGTGTGCTCTCAGCCGCCAGCGGTTTCGCCTTCTCCTGCTCTTTGCGATTGGACGAGTCATCCTCAGAGATAATCTCGCGAGCGCCCTCTTTGAATTCACGGAAGGTACGCCCAACTGCACGTCCCAGTTCCGGAAGTTTGTTGGGTCCAAACAACAACAATGCAATCACGGCCAGCAAAATAAAGCCCGTTGGTCCAATGGAACTAAACATTGATATTCCTCCTCGTCTCAAGCTTCGAAGATGCGCATACTCGGCCAGATGTTCATAGATGTCTCTGCTGCGTTCTTAATTTAAGCCCATCATACCATAGATGTAACCACTTACATAACCCGCAAAATTCACAAATAAGATAAGAGATGTCACTAGAACAATCTAACACCGGTTCATGGCTAATCGGATATCTTGCCCCAGAGTCCGTGCTCGATTATTGCTTGAACTGACCCGTAACCATCAGCAGCGCTTCCGGAAGCTGATCCATAATGGCCGCCAGATGTTCATGCACACCCTTTGGTGTACCTGGCAGATTAACAATCAGCGTGCGTCCACGAATGCCACATACCCCGCGGAACAGCATTGCAGAACGGTTTTTGCTCATTACACTGTACCGCATGGCCTCCGCCATCCCGGGAACTTCCCGCTCAATTACGCGCCGGGTCGCTTCCGGAGTAATATCACGAATGGCCAGCTCCGTGCCACCGGTAGTCAGCACCAGATCGGCGTGAAAATAATCCGTCATCTCAATCAAAGCCGCAATAATCTCATCGGGTTCATCCGGAACGATACGGTACTCCACGATTTGACCACCCAGCTCTTCTTCCACCAGCTCCCGAATGACTTGTGCACTCGTATCCTCACGTTCCCCGCGGGCTCCTTTGTCACTGGCTGTCAGGATTGCTGTTCTCCACACCATAAAGATCACCCTTCTCCTCTATGAAAATAAATATTACCTATCGGCTGTAATCACCGTTTTTGCCACCACTCTTGGAATTCAACATGGTTGGACCGATAATCATATCTTTTTGCATGGCCTTGCACATGTCATAGACCGTCAGTGCTGCAGCTGAGGCAGCCGTGAGCGCCTCCATCTCAACACCCGTTTTGCCTTCGGTTTTGACAGTAACTTCAATGTGTAATTCATCCACTCCGTTATCATGAAAACGAATATCCACACCCGTCAGTGCCAGCGGATGGCACATCGGAATCCAGTCCGACGTTTTCTTCGCGCCTTGAATCCCGGCAATCTGAGCCACAGCCAGAACATCACCTTTGCCGATTCGGCCCTCCCGAATCGCTTCCAGTGTATCTGGATTCATCGTCACTTTCGTTACAGCCACAGCCGTACGTACGGTAATTTCCTTACCTGAGATATCAACCATCCGGGCCCGTCCCTGTTCATTAAAATGGGTCAGTTTACCACCGGAAGCCTGGCGGTTGTTCACTTCTGAACTCAATCACATCACAACCCTTTATTCGATATGTAATATACCTTCGGTTGTTATCAACAGATCAATCCGCAGATCGAGCAGGTCCATCGGGATCTCCTCCTGTAACTGACCCGGCAACACCATCGCAGCCATCAATGGTTTCTTGCCCGTCATCACACATGTTGCTGCAAGCGTCTCGGCAAAACGATCATAATAACCGCCACCATAACCAATACGCCCGCCGTGGAGATCATAACCAAGCCCCGGTACCAATACGAGATCGATATCCGGCCAATCATCAGGCGTCAGGACTTCACAGGAATCCTTAGGTTCGGGTATCCCCCATATGCCTGGCTCCAGATCCTGTTCTCCGGTCACTCGCCGTAGCTCCATTCGGGGTGGATTCGCCAACACTTTAGGTGCAAACATCACATCTCCATGATTCCAGCCCTCTTGAAACAGAAAAGCTGTGGACGCTTCGCTTCCATAGGACAAATAACTGAATATAACGAGTGGTTTGTTCACAACCTTGCTCTTGGCCTGTCTAAGGCGCTCCAGCTCCCGCTTCACTCCAGCGCTAATCTTAGTCATTGCCTGCTGACGCATGTTTGCATCCATCAGATCACGGCTCTGTCTCAGTCTGGATCGAAGCTGACTTTTCAGTTCCGCATGATCCTGCATATCCTTGAATAACCTCCTGTTGATAGGGAAGGTAGAAAAAAGCTCTCATTAAAAACAATTTATATGTTATGACCAGTTGTCATCTTGTTGAAATGGTTAAAATGATTCATTTTCTGCAAAATCCTCATGTAATAACATGCCTTCTTTCAGTTTATCATTGATTGATCAAAAAGACTACATACCCCATGCGTTCCCAATCGGTGCAATTGCTCTGTATTTCATGTAAACTGGGATATAGTTGTCATATCAAGAACTGGACCTATGGAGGAACTTAATTTTATGCTGCTGCAAGTATCCGGAATTATCAAACGTTTTGGTGTCGATCCAATCCTGGACGGCGTGAACTTACAAATATTAGAACGCGAGCGCATCGGCCTCGTTGGTGTAAACGGTGCCGGGAAATCCACTTTGCTCAAAATTGTAGCCGGTGAAATGTCCTATGACGGAGGACAGATTTTCAAGTCCAAAGAAACGACGCTCGGTTACCTCGCTCAGAACAGCGGGCTGCAATCCGACCGTAACATCTGGGAAGAAATGATGAACGTATTCGCTCACCTGACACAGGCTGAAGCCGATTTGCGTCAGATGGAACGCGATATTGCCGACCCTGCCCAGATGGAAGATGAGAAAAAGTATGCTGACCTGCTGGAACGTTATGCGAAACGCTCCGATTGGTTCAAGGACCATGGCGGTTATGAAATGGAAACCCGCATTCGCAGCGTACTGCACGGAATGGGATTCGGCGAATTTTCGCCAGACACCCCCATTGCTACTCTGAGCGGCGGGCAGAAGACACGCCTTGCCCTTGCTCGTATTTTGCTTCAGGCACCCGATCTGCTCATGCTGGACGAACCTACCAACTATCTCGATATCGCCACCCTTACTTGGTTGGAAGATTATCTGAGAGGTTATTCAGGCGCACTGCTCGTGGTATCCCATGACCGGTACTTCCTTGATCGACTTGTAACGACCATCGTTGAGATCGAACGTCACCGCTCCAAAAAATATACGGGAAATTACAGCCGTTATATGGAGCTCAAAGCTGCCGAATATGAAACTCAGATGAAGCAATATGAGAAACAGCAAGGCGAAATCTCCAAGATGGAAGATTTTGTCCAGAAAAACATTGTACGTGCTTCGACGACTAAACGGGCGCAAAGCCGGCGCAAAGCCCTCGACAAAATGGAGCGGCTTGATAAACCGATGGGAGATTTGAAAAAAGCCCATTTTTCCTTCGAAACCGCCGTTATGTCAGGCAAGGAAGTGCTTCGAGTGGATCAGCTGTCTGTCGCTTATGACGAGGCTTCTCCATTGTTCCGCAACGTATCCTTCGATCTGCGACGCGGGGAAACGGTTGCTCTGATTGGACCAAACGGTATTGGTAAATCCACCATGCTGAAGTGTCTTACGGGAAGTTTACGTTCGGTAAGCGGGGAGATCCAATGGGGAACAAAAGTGCAGATTGGCTATTATGATCAGGAACAGACTGGACTCAATCCGTCCAACACGGTTCTGGAAGAACTGTGGAGTGCCTATCCCGGGATGGAAGAAGCACGCATTCGGACCGTACTGGGGAACTTTTTGTTCAGCGGTGACGATGTGCTCAAGAAAATTTCCTCCCTCAGCGGCGGTGAGAAAGCACGTGTGTCTCTCTCCAAGCTGATGTTGAAGGAAGCCAACATGCTCATTCTGGATGAGCCTACGAACCATCTCGATCTGTTTGCCAAAGAAGTGTTGGAAGCGGCTTTAATGGATTATGAAGGCACCCTGCTATTCATCTCCCATGACCGGTATTTCCTCAACAAAATGGCTGAACGCATTGTTGAGCTTCATCCAGGCGGCACAGAACAATATCTCGGTAATTACGATGATTATGTGGAGAAAAAACAGGAGCTTGAGGACATCGCACGTGAAGCTGCTGAGGCACGTCAGGCTTCGTCCAAGAACTCGTCCAAATCCGATCTGAACACAGCCACAACCGAAAAATCCGGAGCGGCTTCATTCGAAGCGGAAAAACAGGCGAAGCGTGAAGAGCGCAACCGACAACGCAAGCAGGAAGCTCTGGAACAACAGATTGCGGAGTTGGAAACGAAGATCACCGAACTTGAGGCACAGATGGCTCTGCCTGAAATCTATCAGGATTATATGAAGCTGCAAGAACTCCAGCAACAATCGGAGGAACACAAAGCAGAACTCACCAAAGCCTACGAGGACTGGGAAGAACTAGCTATGGAATAGTACGAATAGTACAGACTCAGACCATGGCTTGATCGCGTCATACAATTATAGTAGTACCACCGGCTGATTCCTTATTGGGATCAGCTTTTTGTTTGTTGAGGATGCGTATTGAAGCTATGCACCCTATCTTCTTTATGTTCCTTGAGATTGAACTCTAACATACGGAGGTTAGGGGAGCTGTTTTGACTTTTGTCAAATTTACTCGAATGAAGAGAAATATTTTTATCCCCCTGTCCCTCACACTTATCCACAAGAAAGCAAGATAGCAAGCACATTAATAAGCTTAATTATACAGCGGTAGAATAGCCTTTTGCACACAAAAACCATATTTATCCACCAAGTTATCCACTTTATCCACAACTTTGTGGATAGTAAGGAGTCATTCTATCCCCTAAACCCTTTTCGTTTCGAAAACTATGCTGGTTTGGCTTTGGGATAGTTACCCACAAATTACACTGGATATGTGGATAACTATAGTCACACCTTGACAAATGCATCCTTCCACTCCTCAATATACCTCCATAATAAGACAAAAGCAGACCTTTGTCGTTCAAGGCCTGCCCGTCATTTATTTACTATATGCCATGCATATTTACATCGAATTGCAATTGCTACTATTGCCGCTGTAGATGCGATCTGGCAATAGATGTTTTACGCATGTGCTTCTTGTTCATGATGTTCGGAAGACTCGGCCTTCAGCCCAGCAGCATTACAAGCCGCTACATACGCCAAACCGGCAGCCATGACGATATCATTATGTGTTGCTGTTCCCCGGAACTCACGTCCTGCACGCTCCACGGTAACTACAGCTTCTGCACTTGCACCCTCTCCACCACTCAAGGCATGCATCTCCATATCTACAAATGCAATATCATCGGAAATGCTCTGACCAATCGCACGGATGGTTGCATCCACGGGTCCACCGCCAACAGCAGAGTAAGATTGTTCTCCAGCGCTTGTGCGAATGCGAACGGCGGCCATTCGATCCGTCATGCTGCCGGCCGTCACCTGCAATTCAACCAATTCATAATCCTGTGCAGGAATATTCATGGTCTGGCTAACCATCTGTAATAACTGGTCGTCACTGACCACTTTTTGCTGGTCTGCGGTTTCTTTGAACACCTCATACAATTGCTCCATCTGTTGCTCATCCGGCTCAAAACCGTATTTGCGAACCCGATCCTTCAGGGCGTGACGACCGGAGTGTTTGCCCAAAATAATCATGCTGCGCGGAATACCCAGCGCTTCCGGGTCCATAATTTCATAGGTGCTCCGATTCTTCAGCAGACCATCCTGATGGATGCCGGATTCATGCTGGAATGCATTACGTCCCACCACTGGTTTGTTGTACGCAATCGGGAAGTGCATCGCACGGCTAATCTGACGTGAAGTCTCATACAGCTGATTCAGCTTAATGTTCGTCGTTGCACCAATTGCGTCTCCCCGAGTCTCCAGCGCCATAATCAGCTCTTCCAGTGCACAGTTCCCTGTCCGTTCTCCGATACCATTAATGGTCACTTCAATCTGAGAAGCACCATTGGCAATCGCAGCCAAGCTATTGGCTACGGCCAGGCCCAGATCATTGTGACAGTGAGCACTATAACGAACCTGATCGCCACCTCTTGCACCCTCACGCACCCGGCGGAACATCTCGCCATACTCATGTGGCAGGGCATATCCGACCGTATCCGGCAGATTAATAATGGTCGCTCCAGCTTCAATGGCGACTTCAACCATTTCAATCAGATCGTCCATCTTGGTACGAGAAGCGTCCATCGCTGTGAACTCTACGATGTCCGTGAACTGGCGTGCATAAGATACCATCTCACGAGCGGTAGCCACCACTTCACTGCGCGGACGGCGTAGTTGATGCTCAATATGAATATCCGAAGAAGAGATAAACAGGTGAATTCGGCGACGTGCTGCATCCGCTGTTGCTTGAACTGCTGCATCGATATCACCTTTGACCGCACGCGCGAATCCACAGATCTCCACGTTCTGCAACTGTCTCGAAATCGCCTGAACCGCCGCGAACTCACCTGGACTGGAGATCGGGAATCCAGGCTCAATGACGTCGATACCCAGAGAAGCCAGTTGGTGTGCCAGTTCAATCTTTTGCTCGGGTTGCAGACTTGCTCCCGGTGCCTGTTCTCCATCACGCAGCGTTGTATCAAAAATCTCAATCATGCGTTTGTTATTAGTTGTTGTCATATCCATCAACCTCCATCAAATTTTTATAAATATTTTCGTTACGATCCACGTGCCACAGAACACCCGCTGATCGCATTCACTGTTGTTATATATTTTGTTTGTAAACGCGTATGTTGTTTGTAGCTTAGTCCTGGGTGATCAGTAATACCTGTTGAATGTTTCGTGCCTATACTTGTTGTTCAATGTTCGTTACTCGTTCGTTGTATATCCTGCTTACCTTCATGACAGAGTGTACGTCGACTTACACCCTGATCCTCTGACTTTTCAATCCCCATATGGTTCTTCCCATGCCCACCCTGCTGCCGGCAGCAAACACAAATAACCCGCCATCTCATATAAGAGACGGCGGGTTATTATCCCCTCCGCGGTACCACTCTCGCTTGATGGGCCAGGCTTGCGCCGGACTCCATCCACCTCGTCGTCTCCGAAATCCGCTGGATGTGCGTGCACGCACGACACCACTGGAATTCGGAGAAACACCCTGTAACGGGGGTTAACCGTTGCTGTGTAAACACATGTTGTTGTCCATCAGGACAACTGGGCGATTGATATCGTCCCCACGCTTCCACAACTCCGTTCCCGGGCGAGATTCGAATGATTCCAGCCACTGCGTCGCACCACCCCGCAGCTCTCTGAGCGCTTTATCATTCTACTGCTCCCGTTCATCACATTTATAATATGACCTAACTTCATTCAGCCTTATTTTGAAAATCAAAAAAACCTGCCACCTCATGCAATAATGCAAGAGACGACAGGCTGTTCACCTTCGCGGTACCACTCTTGTTGACTTCCTTCCTGTTCATTCAAGACAACCCCTGAATGCTTTCGCATATCCGGATCACTTAAAGCAGCCTGAAAGCCCCCTCAGTTATCGTCAGTTGATCCTTGTAATAACGGTCCTACCGACAACGGCCCATTCACGGAGGCAACCCGTAACCATGTACTTTGGGCCATAACCGGCCTTCGGATTCTCCCAAGGAGTCACCGTGTTCCATCGTTCCGCTTCCAGGTGAGTTTCAGGTTTCCTTCGACTGCGTTGCACCATACCGCAGCTCTCTAAGACCGGGAATGACCTTACTATTCCTGTTCATCGCGTTTATCAGTTCAGGAATCTGAATTCCTGTTTAAATTTGTAACTAAATATACATTCTTTACATCCCTGCTGTCAACTCTTAATCTCAAACTGCCTGTTTATATAAACTATAAGTGCGTGTTCAAAAAGATCGGTTTTCAGTACCGAGAAGATGGGATGAAGCTAGAAATGGAGTAGCGGAGCGTAGTCAAAACTACGTGAGCAACGGACATTTCGGCTGAATCCCATATTCGATGCTGATGATGCCGCTAGGCATCATTCGTAATCAAAAGCGGGCTTTTTGAACAACCTCTATAAGGACTGAACGGACCATTCCTCCAGAGAAAGTCCCGGATCTGCCTTCGCATCAAATTCAGCAATTTCTCCCCGCTGCCATTTCAGATACGCAGCCGCTCCAATCATGGCCGCATTATCTGTACAATACTCCATTGGCGGGATCAACAGTTCAAGCCCTTCCTTCGTGCATCGCTCCTGTAATGCCGAGCGTAACCCCCGGTTAGCTGCAACACCACCGCATAATAACAGTTGACGTGAACCATATTCACGAACTGCTCTAACGGCTTTCTCCACCAACACTTCAACAACAGCTTCCTGGAAACCACGTGCAACCGCAGACGGCTCCAAGGTTTCTCCGCGCATTTTGGCCTGGTTGAGCACATTCAGTACAGCAGACTTCAGACCACTGAGACTGAAATCGTACGAACCTGCTTCCAGCCATACCCGTGGTAATGGCACTACATCCTCCGCTTCAGACGCCATCCGGTCCACATGCGGGCCTCCCGGATAAGGACAACCCAGTGCACGTGCTACTTTGTCATACGCTTCGCCTACGGCATCATCACGTGTACGACCAATCAGTTTGAACTTACCCTCGGATTCCATATGCACGAGTTCTGTATGTCCACCAGATACGACTAGTGCCATCGCTGGATATTGCAGTTCATGAGTAAGTCGGTTGGCATAGATATGCCCGGCAATATGATGTGTGCCAATGAGCGGTTTGCCCAGTGCCATCGCCATCGTTTTGGCCGCAACGATACCCACCAGCAGTGCTCCGACCAGCCCCGGACCTTGCGTCACGGCGATTGCACTTAGATCACGTGGACGAATGCCGGACTGTTCGATCGCCTGTTCCAGCATCAACGTAATGACTTCAACGTGTTTGCGTGAAGCCACTTCAGGTACAACACCACCAAATGCCTTATGGGTCTCGATCTGACTTGAGATCAGATTGGACAGCACTTCCCGTCCATCTTTGACTACTGCTACCGATGTTTCATCACAGCTTGTCTCCACCGCCAAAATGTAGGATGGTGCAGAATTTATTTTTTCATTAAGTTCGTTCATGAATCCAGTACGCTTCCTTCCTCTTCGCCGCTCCGGCCTGCAGACGGCAAGTTCGCCCACATAATCATCGCATCTTCCCCATTATCGGAGTAATATCCTTTACGAAGACCCGCCGATTCAAACCCTTTTTTCTGATATAAACGCTGAGCAATGCTGTTCGAGACTCTGACCTCCAGCGTCATTCGTTCCATCCCGAGATAAGCCGCTGTGCTCATTAATTCATCCAGTAACTTTTCGCCAAGCTTGCGTCCACGATACGCGCCTCTGACTGCAATATTGGTAATATGGGCTTCATCCATGATTGTCCACATACCTGCATAGCCGATGGCTTTTCCTTCTAATTCCATCACCATATATTTAGCAAAATGATTGTGTGTCAATTCATTTTGAAATGCTTCTTCCGTCCAGGGCAGGGTAAAGGCCTCATGTTCAATCTCCATCACATCGGGAATATCCGCGAGTGTCATGAACCTGAACTGAAGCGTTGCTTCCTGCTTATTATTCGCCACATTGTCCATCTGCTTCCCCTCCCCCTTTAGCCTTTGCGCAGCAGATTGGCTTCCGCTTCAGACAGCTGGGTGTAGTTCGGCACCAGCGCATGCACGTCATCACGCTGACCTGCAAGTAGCGCGGCGGCGCCAAGGCGCCCAACCCAGCGGCCTTCCAGCTCATAAGGTACGAGCTGGAGCGCTGTTCCTGCGGGGCAGCGAAGCTCCGCCGCTGCCGCAGCATGAGGGCCCGTCTCGCCGACGATCCAGACGGCTACGGGCCGCTCTTCCGGCGCCGCCTCCGCCATGCGGGCGGCGAGGGCTTCCAGCCATCCGTCCATCTTGCGGATGGCATCAGGCGCAAGACGCCGGGGCGCATCGCTCCCGGCGGAGGCAAACAGCGCGGTGCACGCTTGACCGCGCCGTGCATCCACAAGCGGAACGATCCAGTGGACAGGGGCAGCACCTGTGCTGCCCTGGTCCGCGGATGGCGTTCCGCCAGCCCCTGCTGCGGCATCTTCTGCCGCAGCTTCCGCCTTGGCGGCAAGGCCGCTGTGCCAGCCGCCCCAGGCGATGGCCTGAAGGCTGGACACCCCGGCTACGGGGATGTCCCACGCCCAGGCCAGTGTCTTCGCCGCGGTCACCGCAATGCGGATGCCCGTGTACGAGCCTGGGCCAACGCCAACGGCAATGCCGTCAAGTTGCCCAGGCTGTGTGTTGCTGGCGGCCAGCAGCTGCTCCATCACCGGTACGACGTGTACCGAATGGTTACGCTCAGCCCGTTCATTGCGTTCTTCCAGAAGCGCATGATCTTCCATCATCGCAGCTGCCATCACTGCGGTGGATGTATCCAACGCCAAAAACCGCTGACGCGGCTCTTTTTGTAAATCTTCCATCATCATTTGACTCCATTCTGTCTGAACTGTCGGCACATGGCTGCATAAGTCTCGCCGTACCCATCCAGCGTAATCGTTCGATCTTCCAGGCCCGTTGTGTCAATCTGCACATGCAAATGCTCTTGCGGCAGCAATTCGGGAATGATACTCGACCACTCCACCAGACTGACTCCGGCTCCATAGAAATATTCATCAAGTCCAAGCTCATCCGCTTCTTCCAGCGATATGCGATATACATCCATGTGATATAAAGGCAGACGCCCTTCGTACTCCTTAATTAGTGTGAATGTGGGACTGCTTACCACATCACGTACACCCAAATGCCAGGCAAATTTCTGTGAAAATGCCGTTTTTCCCGCGCCCAGATCACCATCCAAAGCAATCACCATGCCGGCGTTTGCCTGTCTGGCGAGTGCGGAAGCGAGTGCTTCTGTATCTGCAATGCCATGGGATTGATACACCCACTGCTCGTGCGTCTGATTCAATATTCGCCCCACCTTTGGCGGTCCAGCCGCCTGAGTTCACTTTGAACCTTATTATATCGGTCCCTTTCTTCCCCCGCAACATCCAAGGAGGCAAGCGGAAATATAACATGCATTATTAGACGTGTCTCAAAACTTGCTTCCTTCGAAGTTTCAGACTCCTATTAGGAAAAACCAAAAACCGGCACCTCTCGGTACCGGCCGTGTTATGCATATATTTCTGCGTTTATTCATTCTCTAATTCCTCTATAACGATATGCTACTTGTATCTACTCCTCCAAGCGATCCACACGAACCGTCTGGGTATTTCCCGGTCTGCTGCCAACCTGAACGGTTGCCATACCATTGGCTTCATCCACATTCTCGATCCAGACTGGATCTCCCTCCAGCGTAACGGCAATGGTATCCTTCGAATCATAGATCGCTTTGGCGCGCTTTGCATCCATCATCTTATTCATACTCCCCTTCCGGATCATCATGTGATTCTCGAACCATGCTATCTGTTGTACTTTCACCAATATAACCGTTATCTTCCGTAACCTGTCCCCCGCCTAACCCTTCATTCACCATCCGGTCAATGTCGAGCATGAACGACTCCCGATCAAGGGGCAATTCTTCTGAAGTGACCGCTTCCCAGTTTACAGCTGTAGCAGGTGTATAGAATTCTTCAGCACTTTCGGCTTTGGCAAGAGGATACGGAGAAAATGCATGCTTGTGTGCTTCTTCCTCATCACGTCTGTTCTTCAATAGTGCACCTCCCGGCATATGTGCTGCGAGAATAACTACTTTACTTATCCCATGCTCATCTTCCTGTTGGAATCCGAAGCATGTTTCTGTTATCATCCCCGAGTCTCGCCGAACCATACGAATTCGTTCGTCTACAAGACGATTATCCCTCGCGCCAGATGCCCATACTATTAAATATAAATCCGTGTTCAAAAAGTCCGGAGATTCGTAATCAAAAGCGGAAATTTTTGAACAACCTTTTGAAAGGAGCCGATCTATGCATACCGTCTGGAAAGGCGCAATCAGTTTTGGCCTTGTGCATGTCCCTGTCAAAATGTTCTCGGCTACCGAAGACAAAGACATCTCGATGCGCTATATCCATAAAGTCTGCGGCAGCCCGCTCGCTTATGTTCGTCAATGTCCCTCCTGTGAAGTGGACGTGAAGTGGGAAGAGATCACCAAAGGCTATGAATATGAAAAAGGAAAGTTTGTTCTCTTCGAGAAAGATGAATTGGAAGCGTTAAACGACTCCACCAGTAAAACCATTACCATACTGGATTTTGTCGACTTGACTGAGATTGATCCGATTTATTTTCAGAAAACATATTATCTATCGCCCGATCAGGCTGGTGGAAATGCCTACCAACTGTTGATGAACGCCATGCGGGATACCGGCAAAATTGGCATCGCCAAAATCTCCATTCGCTCGAAAAGCAGTCTGGCTGCAATACGTGTGCTGGAAGATTGTCTCTCCATGGAGACGATTTTCTATCCGGACGAGATTCGTCCTGTCTCCCAGGTGCCCAACTTGCCGGAAGTGCAGAACGTGAATGAAAAGGAACTCACGATGGCAAAGTTGCTGATTGATCAATTGTCCACGCCTTTTGAACCCGGTAAATACACCGATGACTATCGCAGCAAACTGCTGGACCTTATCCAGCACAAAGTGGCGGGCGAGGAAATCAAAATTGCTCCAGCCAAACCTGAAGCTAATGTGATGGATTTGATGGCTGCCTTGCAGGCAAGTATCGAGGCCGTGAAGCCTATTCCGGCTGACCCTGGGACAACAACGGCCAAGCCTAAGAAACGTGCACCGCGCAAAACGCCTGCTCAAGCGGTTGCCGGAGGAGAATCCGATACACCTGCTGCACCAGCCAAAAGAAAAAAGGCGACACCCAAACCAAAAGTTTGAATGTCGCTAAGGCAAGACCGATATCGTTATATGCGTGTGTAATTCGTTCAACTCAAGTCCGGCTTTACAGTCGGATTTTTTTGTTTTACAGAACTATTGAAGCAGTTCTTGTCAATAAAACTACAGTTATAATCGCAAAATACGATTGACGAAAGCTGATTTATATTTTATATTAACTTATGAAAAGTAACTTATTTATGAATATACAGTTACGCTGTAATTCTTCTTCAAGAGTATGCAATTTAATAATCCGTTTTCAACGCATACAAACAACCAAACGCTAAGCCCTATTATCTATAATCACATATTCAGGAGGATATAATCATGAATACAACATATCAAATCCCTGCCACAACCCATCTGGGTGAAGTGAGTCTGCGAATTATGAACCTAGACCGTTCAATTAAGTTCTATACCGAAGTGGTTGGATTAAAATTACTGGAGCGTAGTGGCAAAGTGGCCACGTTGACAGCCGACGGAAAACAGTCCCTGCTGCGATTGGAAGAGCTCACGGATGGAATTACCCTGCCGGAACGCTCACACGCTGGCTTGTATCATTTCGCCATCCTGCTGCCTGACCGCAAGTCCCTGGGTCTTGCTCTTCGTAATCTGGCTGCATCCGGTATCGATATCGGCCAAGGCGATCACTTGGTCAGCGAAGCCTTCTATATCTCCGATCCCGATCAGAACGGGATTGAGATCTATGCCGACCGTGCACGTGATACCTGGAAACGGGATAGCGACAATAACTACGTGATGGCAAGTGATCCTGTTGATGTGGAAAGCCTGTTTGCCATCTCGGAGAATGAACCTTGGCAGGGCCTGCCTGCTGGCACCGTTATTGGTCATGTACATTTCCACGTCCGCAGCCTGGAAGAAGCACGCAACTATTACACCGGCATACTCGGTTTTGATATCGTGGGTAACTTCGCCAACATGTCAGCACTCTTTGTATCCGCAGGTGGCTATCATCATCATCTGGGACTTAATATCTGGGCGGGAGTGAACGCACCTGTTAATCCAGATAACGCTACAGGAATTGACTACTTCACCATTGTGTACGCCACACAGGAACAATTGGATCAGGCACTTGAACAATTGCGTCAATCCGGTGCAGTCGTTACCCAAGTGGAGGGTACCTGGTTTACGGTAGACCCACAAAATATTCGTATACGTCTGACAACTGCGAACTGATTTTGTTTAGGCGTTACAATATGTTTGCTTAACCTCATTTTATTAAGCCCGGGTAACTGATTTCTCTACATCACAGAGAGATCAGTTACCCGGGCTTTTTGAGTTGGCTTTTATAAAACTGGCACAATTGGTGCATTCTAACCAATACATAGACAAGATATGTTAAGGAGATACCTCATGATCGAAAAGGGACGTTTGACTGTTAGACAGCTCGCTTCACTCATGTTCCTGTGCACCATTGGGGAGCAGATTCTGGTCTTCCCTTCCATGATCACATCCTACGCTCATCAGGATGCCTGGTTATCAGCCTTATTGGGAGTCGCAGGGGGCTTGGGAATACTCTTCATTATGCTTGTTGCCTACAAACTGCATCCCCGGTTGAATCTGATTCAAAATGCACTTCGAACACTGGGACCCTGGATCGGGACCTTGTTTGGCTCTTTTTATCTCTTTTATTTCCTGATCAGTACCTCAACGTTCATTAGGGAGATTGGCGATTTTATGTCTACTCAGATCTTGCCGGAATCTCCATTACTGATTCTGCATTTGGTTTTTATGTGTGCGCTTGTCTGGGGGCTTCTGTCGGGTCTGGAGAGCATTGGTAAAACTGCTGAGGTCTTTCTTCCTCTGATCGTGTTGTTTCTGCTTATTCTGACGGTGTGTCTAATCCCCCATGTACGTTTGGCCAACATCCAACCTGTGCTGGCACAAGGGTTTCTTGATCCATTCAAAGGTTTTGTTGCTGTACTCACCTATCCCTACTGTGAGCTATGCATCTTCATGATGTTTTTTCCCTACACTAAAAATGAACCCCATCTGAAGAAGGACATCCTGTTAGCAGGGATGATTGGCGGATTGTTACTCACACTGACGCTAAGTATGTGTCTGCTCGTCATGGGACCATGGATGACCCAGCATCACTGGTTCGCTTCATTCAACCTTTCACAGAAGATCAATATCGGAAACTTTATGCAACGCATCGAAGCTTTCATAGCATCGGTCTGGATTATTGCAGTTTTCTTCAAAGCCGCTCTGTTCTTCTACGGTTTTGTCCTGGGCCTCGCTCATCTGTTTCGCTTGTCCAGTCACCGTTCTCTGATCCTGCCGGGTGCCATGCTTATTCTCGCCATGTCTATTCTAATCTCTCCAAACGAGAACTTTTATCTCAAGGTCGTTATTCCCTATTGGATTGATTGGGATCTGACCTGTGGCATAGCACTTCCGTTACTGCTCATTCTGGTGCATCATATGAAATCCCGTTTTCAAAAAATATAACTAAATTCCAAATTAACCTGCGCTAATTGGTTGATACGAGAGAGGAGTTCCCCATGTTCAAACCGTTGATTCCGTTCGAACCTATCTCCAGAGATACTTTGCCCACCGGACCGCAATGGATTGCCCAGGTCAAGTGGGATGGAGTCCGCATGCTTGCCTATGAGGACGGGCATGAGTTGCGCCTGGTGAATCGCAGATTACATGATCGAACCGCACAGTATCCCGAGCTGGTAACACCACGCAATCTATGTTCAGGCTCCTCTTATATCTTAGATGGAGAAGTTATTGCGCTGGACCCAGACACCGGAAAACCTTCGTTTTATCACGTTCTGCGGCGGGATCGGATGAGCAGACCCGAAGGTATCGCCCAAGCCATACATCAGATTCCGGTCACATATATGGTATTTGATATCCTGTTCTATGAGGGGAAATGGGTGACGGATCAGCCTTTGGCAGATCGACAGCGCCTGTTGCACGAGGTCCTTAACAACGCTCCCCATGTTCAGGAGGTCACCAATACACTTGATGCCTCTTCCCTGCTTACGGTCATGAGACAACATCAGATGGAAGGCATCGTCTGCAAGGATCTCACCAGCAGTTATGGCATACAGGGCAAGGATCAGCGCTGGCAGAAGGTCAAAATCATGCATGATGTATATGCGATGATCGGGGGAGTCACGTACCGGAGCGGTATTGTGAATGCCGTCGCGGTCGGTGTATATGATGGGCCTGATTTTGTCTATATTGGTCATGTCGGGACTGGCAAATTGAACTCCAATACGTGGCGGGAACTCACACATCAAGTCGAGCCTCTGATCAGGCAGGACAGACCGTTCCATAATGTACCCGAGCGCAGTGCAGAGACCACCTGGGTGGAACCGCGAATAGGAGTCAAAGTGCAATATATGGAGCTGACTCATCATAACACTCTACGCCATCCCAGTATCCAGACCTTCGCGGATGTAACCCGCGAGGATTGCCTGGCGAACCAGCTTCTTCCATGATGAAGAGTTCGCTTCACTCGTGTTTCGGCCCATGTTTCAATAATTCATTAAGCACATAGGAGGTGTTCCACATGGCCCCCAAGATCCAGGGAACCATCATAATAGAAGGCACAGAGCTGACGGTCACCAACCCGGACAAGCTCTTATGGCCGGAAGCGGGTGTTACCAAAGCCATCTATCTGCAAAAGCTGGCCGCTCTGGCTCCTTATCTGCTCACGTATACGAGCAATCGACTTCTCACCACGATAAGGTATCCCCACGGCGCTGGAGGAACATTTTTCTATCAAAAGAATGCCCCTGAGCCTGTACCAGATTATGTGCGCACTGAAGTTCACGACGGCATCCGATATGTGGTCATGAATGGACTTCCCGAATTGTTATGGCTTGGTAATCTGGCTGCACTTGAATTTCATCCTTCTCTGCATACTGTGGGAAGCCATCTGCCCAGTGAATGGATGATTGATCTGGACCCTTCTCAGGAACATGAACCGCGGATCATGCAAGCTGCACTCATCGTTGGCGAAACCCTGACTTCCCTTGGTCTGAGGTCCATTCCCAAAACTTCGGGCGCAACAGGAGTTCAGATCATCGTTCCCATTGTGCAAGGTGTAACCTTTGATGAATTGAGAGAGGTTGGTTATTTCGTCGGCAAATATGTCACTCAGAAGCACCCGGATCTGTTCACACTGGAACGACTTAAAAAGGACCGTGGAGACCGCATTTATTTTGACTATCTCCAGCATTATGGAGGCAAGACCCTTGCCGCTCCCTATACACCACGTGCCAAATCAGGTGCCACTGTCTCTACACCCCTTACCTGGGATGAGGTTAGAAGCAACGTCTCCATCCAGGATTATCATCTGATGAACATTATTGAACGTTTGAACCAAACCGGTGATTTAATCGCAGCTGTTGAACCCCAACCGGTAGAGCTCATTCTCAAACATTTGAAGAAAAAATAGCCGACTCCCTCATCACAAGGGTGTCGGCTATTATCATTCATGTATATATCAATCGCTAATGGATACCTTTTTTCTTGAAACGTCCGCCCTTCACGTCATGAATGTTACCGATAGCCACAAAGGCTTGCGGGTCCCAATCTTCAACGATGGTCTTCAGCTTCGCTTCTTCCAAACGGGTAATCACGACAAAAATGATCTTTTTCTCGTCGCCGCTGAATCCGCCCTCTCCATCCAGGAAAGTTACACCACGACCAAGACGGTCTGTCAGGGCTGAACCGATATCACGATATTTCTCACTAATGATCCATACCGATTTGGACTGGTCAAGTCCTTCATTCACAATATCAATCATCTTCATCGCAATATAATATGCAATCATGGAATACAGGGCATTCGGCCAGCCGAATACAAATCCTGCACCTGCAAAAATAAATACGTTAATGAACAATACGATCTGTCCTACAGACAAAGGTGACTTCTCACTAAGCAAGATCGCCACAATCTCCGTACCATCCAGTGAACCGCCAGACCGAATGACAAGTCCAACACCCACACCCAGGATCAATCCGCCAAATACAGCTCCGAGCAAAGGCTCCCCTGGTGTTAATGCAGGCACATGGTGCAATAATGATGTCCCGATGGACATGACCACGATCCCCAGCAGCGTGGATAACGCAAATGTTTTACCAATCTGCTTGTAACCAAGAATCAGGAAAGGCAAGTTGAGCAAGGTCAGGAACACTCCGAGTGGCAGATGTGTAAGTTCTGACACCATAATTGAAATCCCCGTAATCCCACCATCAATAACACCATTCGGTACGAGAAACACTTCAAGCGATACAGCCATTAGTGCAGCACCGATCAGAATCATCACAATACGTTGCAGCAACTTTAATGTAAACACCGAGCTTTTGACCCCGCGGTCAGCTTGCTTGGCTGTTAGTTCTTTCACCGTTACATTGGACATGGTATCCCCCCCGTTAAATCAGTGTGTGAATCCATTTTATAAATCATTTAAATACTCAGGGTGAATCTACATATGGAGAACAGCAAACTGCGTTCTATATGTACCCTGGCTATACAGCGCAAGCATCTAAAGGCGATATAAAATGGATTCAAAATGTTATTCATCCCGGTTTGCACTTTCAAAAGAGAGCAAAAGGGAGCCTGTTTTCCCGCAGACTCCCCTCCTTCGCCAAGACATGATTTATATATCTATTATATCATAAAAGATCAAATTTGCGCAAAATACTTAGCAAAAAGAAGATAAATTCACAAAAAGTGAACTTATCTTCAGAAATCTGCCCTAAATCGGCTAAAGAAGCGGTGAAAGCATCCGAGAAAGCATTTCTGCGCCTTTTTGCCGTCGTGAACGCTTCTGAAATACCTCCCCATCGATCTGACTGCATTCCCCGAGATCACGTTCAAAATCAGTGATCAAACGACGAATCGGAGAGGACTCGAACAGGACAGCCGTTAACTCAAAATTGCAAAAAAAACTGCGCATATCCATATTGGCCGTGCCTACCGTTGCAAGCAACTCATCCACAATCATCACTTTGGCATGTACAAAACCTTTGCGATATTGGAAGAACTCAACACCTGCTCGCAGAAGTTCCTCTACATATGAAAGGGATGCCAAATGAACAAGCTTTGAATCGGATTGATATGGAATGATAATTTTCACATCAACGCCACTGACAGCAGCTGTTTTGAGTGCCTCATACAGGGCAGGATCAGGGATAAAATAAGGTGTGGTAATGTATATCCGTTCACACGCTACCGAAATGGCCCCAAAACACATTTCCTGAATGGCATCCCAGTCCTGATCCGGCCCACTGGCCAGAATCTGAATTCGTTCTTCCCCGCTACAGATATGTGGTGGAAATAATTCCGCAAGCTGGGGTTCGGTAATTCGCTCACCGGAAGCTAATTTCCAGTCGTTCAGGAACGTACTTTGTAGGAAGTACACGGCATCTCCCTCGATCTGCACATGTGTATCCCGCCAGAAACCCACCTCTGGATATTGTCCAAGGTAATCATCGCCTACATTAATGCCACCCACGAAGCCAACCTGTCCATCCACAACAACAATTTTACGGTGATTCCGGTAGTTGACTCTTCGGTCAATCGTTGCAATCAGTGGCGGTAGAAAATAATGAAACTCCACACCTGCATCTTGCAGTTTGCGGATAAAACTCCAGCTCATCTTGTGACTGCCGAGACCGTCACAAATAAACCGAACCTTCACGCCCTCCTGGGCCTTGCGAATCATGACATCCTGAAACTTCGTACTGATCACATCATCACGGAAAATGTAAAATTCCACATGCAGATGGTGCTTTGCTTTTTCCATTTCCCTCAGCATTGCCGCAAACGCCTCTTCACCATTTGTGAGCACCGTACTGTGGTTACAACCTGTAATCGGGCTCTCCGACAGATGGGATAACAGGTTAAACAATCGATGCTGGTGGCTGAAACGATCGCCAGGCATCTGTTCGACATCTCCAATGATGTGGGCTTGTTCCCAGATCGTTTCCTTCATTTCACGGAAGATGCGCGATCCACCCTTGCGGAGTTTTTTTCGTTTGTTATAATCCTGCGCCACGAAATAGTACACTACAAAACCGATCAAAGGCACGCAGAACAAAATAAACAGCCAAGCCACAGCTTTAGCCGGATTACGAAATTCCAGCAAAAGAATTGTGGCTGCCTGGAAAATAAATACGAGTAATATAATGACCAGCCAGAACATTCAGCTTCCTCCTCAAGTGGCAAGCTTCTGACCTTGCCTTTCTCTCACCTACACATCTTTGACGATTATGTATACAGCTAATCATAGATACCCAATGTACCCCCTATTCGTAACGTTTGCTTAGATAAAACTTTACATAAGCAGACGGAATACTTGATTCTGGAAATTCAAATTTCTACTTCGTTCATTGTATATTCTGACTGTGTTACCTTCTACATATCAGTTTAATGATGGAGCAGATTCGCATTGTGACGCCAATCTGCTCATTTCACCTTCCAGACTCTTCCTCATTTCTTTGTCTGGAGGTGGTCTTCTTACGTAAAATTAGATATAATAATCGTTAAAAACTTATTACCTAAAGGAGAAGAGCAGTGAATGGAAAGTGAGAGGTATGCGTTAAATTTAGTATTGGTTGCTTTTTTGATAGGACTTTCGGCGTTTTTTGTCGCAGTGGAATTCGCTCTTGTACGGGTTCGTCCGAGCCGGATCGATCAAATGATTGCAGAAGGAAACAAGCGTGCGCTGGCTGTTAAACAAGCCGTTGCCAATCTGGACGGATATTTGTCTGCCTGCCAGCTTGGAATCACGATCACATCTCTGGGACTGGGCTGGCTGGGTGAACCAACGGTAGAGAAGATTCTCCACCCTGTGTTTGAAAGCTTGCAAATTCCTGAGGCGGTTTCTTCATTCTTATCGTTTGTTATCGCGTTTGCTTCCATCACGTATCTGCATGTTGTGGTTGGTGAACTCGCTCCAAAAACGATTGCAATCCGGAAAGCCGAGACTGTTGCACTGCTGACGTCTACACCTATCATCTGGTTTAACCGAATTATGTATCCTTTTATCTGGCTGTTAAACGGCTCAGCGAACCAACTGGTGAAACTGTTCGGAATCAAACCTGCTTCTGAACATGAAGATGCACACTCCGAAGAAGAGTTGCAGATCATTATTAATGAAAGCTTTGAAAGTGGTAAAATCAACCAAGCCGAGTTCGGTTATGTAAGCCGGATCTTTGCTTTTGATGAGATGTTAGCCAAAGAAATCATGGTACCCCGGACCGATATGGTCTGCCTTTATGTGAATAGAACAAACGAGGAAAACCTGGAGATCATTCGTGAAGAACAATATACACGTTTTCCAGTAGTGAATGAGAGTAAAGACGATATCATCGGTATCATTAATACGAAACAATTCTTCCTGGAACTTTACGGAAACGATGAACCTGTTGATCTATCCTCCCTGATTCAGCCTGTATCGGCTGTTCACGAAACAACTCCTGTGAAGGACTTGCTCAAGAAAATGCAGAAGGATGGCGTACATATCGCCGTACTTGTCGACGAATATGGCGGAACTTCCGGAATTGTAACCATCGAGGATGTGCTTGAGCAGATTGTTGGTGAGATTCGCGACGAGTTCGACGCAGACGAAGTGGAAGATATTCAAGTCATCAATGAGAACTATGTCATTATGGATGGCAAGGTTTCCTTATCAAAGGTGAACGACATGTTCATGTCCAGCCTGGATGCAGATGAGTGGGACACCATTGGTGGATGGCTCTACAGCCATCGTCCCGAGATGAACGAACAGGAAGAATATGAGTTCGAGAATCTAATCTTTGTTTTGCTGGAAAAAGACAAAAATCGGTTCTACAAAGTGGCCGTTGTTCCCAAGGAACCACTGACCATGTCTGATTATACTGATGAAGACGAGAAAGAGTCCAATTGGTCTAAATAAAGCAAATTTATAAATAAGAAGAGGAGCACTTGCCTATTTTGGTAATTGCTCCTCTTCTTATTATATCTCGCCCTATCCGTCACTTCTCCAAGTTATCATTCAACCCAAGAATGGAACTCCCATTTTTAGTTTGATTTTAATACCCACTTCGCAATATCATCGATAATGGCTTTGGAGACATTAGATGGCTCAGCGTACTCTTGACCGATCGAAAGTCCATCATAGCTGGATAAAAGATGATTTACCTTTGGATAGCTATTGTACGTTACATTGGAATGACCTTGGAGAGACGATTTCCAGGTTTGGAATTGATTCATAGACACTTGCACATCGTTTTCGCCTTGTATAACAAGCATAGGTGTATTTTGTGTTTTAGCCAGTTCCGCAGGCACATAATCTCTCTGCTCAAACCACCAATAAGCAGGTTGAAGTGGAAACGCCTCAGGAAGATGATCTACAGAATATTTTGGATCTTTAACCATCGCAGCCACATTTTTATAAAAATCAGCTTGCCCTTGAATGACATCCGTGTCTAAACCAAGCTGCTTCATCCGCTCTACTAATTCGTCCTGCTGCTCGGTAAGCACATCCGCAAAGCTACTACTTGGTGCAGCAAGTAGAATACTTCCTGCAATATCATGTTGTTTATCCTCAGCAATAATTAATGGCATTGCAAACCCGCCTTGACTATGTCCAGCTACAAAAATCGCTGTAGAATCAATATGTGCATTCTTTTTAAGCAATTCCAATGCATCGTTTACCTGATCTACGCTCTCTTGTTTTAATGTGAATTTAGGCTGTGAAGCCACCTTATAGGTATGCTCATACGTGACTTTATCGTATCTTAATACAGCAACTCCTTGTGAAGCTAAACCTACCGCAAGATCGCGAAACGGCTTTGCACCACCAATGGCAGCATCTTGATTGCTAGGCCCAGATCCGTGTACCAGAATGACAACCGGGAAAGGTCCCTCTCCCTTGGGCAAAGTTAATGTCCCTGGCAAAGCTAAATCACCCTGACCAACCGTAATGTCTTGTTCTGTATAGGCAGATGGGTCGTCGTAGCTTGGTTTTTGATACACATCTGGCGTAGCGGCGGCAATATGCAAATCATCCACAAGTCCGTTATGATTCATTCTGACCGTAATATTTAAACGAGTTAGCTCTGTTTTGAACGTATAGGTAACATTGCGATGCACTGTATTATTTTCTACATGCTTAGCTATGGCTTCACTTGTAATATTGCCATTTTGTCCTTCTAAAGCTCCCCACAGCTGACTCAACAACGTGGGTGACAACACTCCACTCACAGAGGTATGAACATACTTGGCAGCCTCCTTGCCATCGCCCTCACTAATAAGGGAAATGAATATATCCTCAGGTGCTGCCTTCAGCGTCTCAGAAAGAAATGCCCCATCCATAAAGGTAACTCCTTTCGTTAACTGAACAGGATTGTCTAAGGATATGGCTTGCCCATTCACCATCGCCTGTTTCTCTCCTACCTTGACTACAATCGTAAGCTCACTTTTTCGTATTGTGATTTCTCCTGTCTTTTGTTGCCAAGATACCTCTGCCCCATTCTTTTCTGCAATCTCACGAATAGGAACAAGATTTTCACTACCAGCGGATTTTTCAGCAGCTTCTGAGATGGATGTTACCGGAAGGATGAGAGCTACGAAAGTAAGAGAAAGTAATAGCTTTTTCCAACTGTTCATTGTAATAACTCCTCCTAATAATTAATTTCATCTATTATATGCATAGCATTATGAGCATTTATTTGCTCAGGACTATGCTTATAACAACAATAGCAATGATGAATAACAACAGGACCCAAGATAGTGGACGAGCGAAGTTAATTGTCCAGCCTATTCCATAACGCTTTTCTATGGTTAAAGAAGGATCATTGGCATTGAAGTAAATAAACCCAAGCTTCCAATAATCATCGTCATTCACAGGTTGCTCCTTAGATCGTTCATGATCCTCTTGTTGATTACGAATTTTCCCACCGCCTTGTCTGCCTGTGAGAGACAGCCATACAACACCTAACACGATCACCACAGGAGTGATGAAGCTAATAGCTGTTAACAAGACCAGATTAGGGACGAACATATTGATCTGAATGAAGGCAAATAAGATGGTAAGAAGTAAGCCTGTTACAAGCGTAAATAGGGACCATTTACGGCGGAATTGAATATTTTCAGCAGCAAATTGGCCCGGATTAGACGTAGTAAGCTGTTGTTTGCTTGATTTAATACTCCAGTTAACCAACATCATAAGTGCAATGATTCCTAGCTGCACAAGATTAATAGCCAGTACCGAGAGGTAAGTTTTAGGCACACTGGAAGTGACATGGCCCTGAAGATCATATTTTATTGGGATGACGTTAGGTAGTGCCTTATAATTCAGGATCGAAATAATCGCAATGGCTACAATAATAGCCATGTGAATGAGAAACCAATAGTTGGAATAGGTGAGTTTATTTTGGCGGAAGGTGGTATCGATTTTAACTCTTTGAGGTGCTTCTACAGTTGTAAGTGTTCCTTTTATCTTTTTCATCTTGAAATGAAATAAGATGTGTAGCGCTGCCCAGTACACAATAAATATCATTGTGCTAACACCGGTAATCATTGCGGTAGCATCTTCATTAGCAGATCGGAGAAAATACAGACAGACAAGTATAATCATCCCGTTTCCGATCAGACTTACTGTAGCAAACGTACTTCTTAGCTTACGTAAGATGGGTGTGTAATAATTATATTGACTTACCGTAACCCCAAAGCTAATGGTTTCCCTTGTCAGATATGGTGTAAAGGATAGAAGTAAGGCTAATGGAGCAAAGATTAAAATGATAGGTAATATACTAAATAGCTGCATACATAACACACTCCCTTGATTCCATTATTCTTTGTTGTGACCCATCTTCACATCATCATACATTTGGTCTAACACTGCAGATAATTCTTCTTTAGTCATTCCACGACAGATCGCTTCCGCAATAATCGGTCTTAATTCTCTTTGCTGCTTTTTCAAAAAATCATCCGTTAAACCAGGCATTCCATCAGGGTTCACTACAACTCCCTTTTGTCTATGAACCAGAATGTATCCATCTTGCTTGAGTAGTGTATAAGCCTTGTTGACGGTGTGAAGGTTAACACCGATATCTGCGGCCAAATTCCGAACCGAAGGTAACGCCTCACCTAGCTGTAACTCACCACTAGCAATACCTTCAATAATTTGATAAACAAGTTGCGAATAGATGGGAAGTTCGGATTGCATATCCAGTTGAATAATCAAGGGTTCACCTTCTTTTGTTGTCTGTTATATATCAAGTATAACAGGTATAACATGAGTGAGCAATATGTATGAAAAAAAGCCGCCTACCAATGGCGAGGGCAAACTTACCCGACCCTTCACCATTGATATGCGGCTTATCCTGTTGAGCTTATCGATGTGATTCAAGAACAAACATTAGTAGTGGCACATGACAGCGTTGTATTTCAAATTCCATTTAAGTTTCAGTCTTATCTTCGACAATCCGATAATGGATTTTGCGAACTATAATTTTCAGAATCATATATAGGGGAATCACGATGATCATACCCAAGATATTTCCCAGGTCAGCACCCACGAGCAAAAGGATAACGGTAGTCAGTGGATGAATATCGAGCTGTTTGCCATAGACATACGGTGAGATCAGGTTATCCTGAATTTGCTGTGCGATTACAATGATGACCAGTGACCAGATCGCCATCGAAGGTGATTCGATAAACGCAACAATGACAACCGGAATAGCTGCCAGCAAAGCACCCACATAAGGGATGAAGTTCAGAATAATGGATACAACCGTCAAGAGAAGTGCATATGGCAACCCAAGAAAGAGAAAACCGATGTACATCAGAATCCCCAAGGCTACATTAACAATAACCCGGCCAACAATATAGTTACTTAGTGCTTCATCAATCTCATGGACGGTTTCTTCCCCATCCTTCCGATAATGTCTTGGCAACAATAAGGTCAGATTCGTTCCAAACTTGCTGCCTTCCTTGAGCATGTAATACAACATGATCGGGAACGTTGCCAGAATAATAACCAGATTGGATACCACGGAGAATAACCCGGAGACATAATTGGTTACCTGAGTGATCCCTTGACTCAGAACATCGGATAATCGTGAGAATAGATTGGAATCATCAGGCAGGTATCTGGATACAACATTGCTCTTTTCAAGTGCATTCAACTGATCGCTGAGTGAAGTAACCAACGCTGGAGCATTCTCTACGAAATTCATCAATTGTTCACGCAGGGAAGGCCATACAAGCACACTAAAACCTGCAAGTATTAGTGCAATTACGACATAAATAATCAGAACTGATAATGCACGTTTGATCTTATGCCTTTCCATATAATCGACAAGCGGGCGCAGCAGATAATAGAAGAAACCAGCAATCAGCAGCGGAATGATGATGATGTGAATCAGTGAGGTCAGGGGGCTGAAAATAAAGTTCACTTTTTCCCCCAGATACACGATGAGCAGCAGCAGAATAATCGCTGTACATATGCGGTAGAACTTGTTATTTATCAAGAAACGTGATCCCTCCATGCGCTGCTCTGCCAAAGTGACTGCGGCGTTCATATGTATATCTAGTCATTTACTTATGATACTAAGTACCCTTAAATGACAGTCATGCCACAGGCGATGCTGAATATACACTTATTTTCTTTCCAAAACAAACATTGGAGCAAAAAAAAGAAGCAGGCGTTAGCCTGCCACATCTCTTTTGCTGAATACAACCCAGGAAATCACCATGAAAATAACGTAATACACCGCCAGAACTGCAATGGAGAAACCCAGTGTCATTCCTGCACTCGGACCACCCATTAGCGCAAAATCCGCCCCGGAGGTCATGTATTTGCTAAGATCCATGTTGTTGAATAGAACATACTTGGCCCACTCATAACGGACCGGATTGAATATCAGTGAGAAGATACTCTGTGAGAACATAATGAACAGGGATAATCCAATCGCAAGTGCACCTGAACGAAATACAGAGGACACCATAAAGGCAATCGCAAGCGTAATGAACAGATCAACGTACAAATATCCCCATAACGTCAGAGCATTCGTAGCCGGACTACTGCTTCCTCCCGGAGCATCATGCGAGAAAAGGATATAAGACGTTAGCATGGCCATCGCGATGATCAGCAGTGTACTGACAATACTGAAGCCAACGACGGTCAGATATTTGGAAGCAAGAACTTTGCTTCGTGACCATGGACGGATCAGCAACAGCTTAATGGTTCCCCAGGTAAATTCGCCCGCAACCGATTCCGCTGCAATCACGACACAGAAGATCGTGTTCAGGAAAAACGTAATCTGGATGGTCGTTACAGCCGCTTCCCAGTACAAAACTTCATTGGACCCCATGCCTTCTCGCAGTAACACTGGCATTAATAGCGAGATCAGCGCCAGAATCGATAACATGATCCAGGTACGGGGACGACGGAAAATTTTCATATTCTCGTTCAATATCAGATTACCAAAACTACCCAATGCCTCCACCCCCAGTGACTTGCAAAAATTGTTCTTCCAGGGTGTGAGTCACGTTACGAATACCGTATACCTGAAACCCTTCGCTAACTAGCTTGGCATTGATATCCGGAATCTGCTCACGAGACACTCGCACCACCAGGACATTGCCCTGTACGATAGCACCCTGAATCAGATCCGCAGCGCGGTCAGCATCATTCAGCTCAAAAGCAACTTCGATTAATGCATCCGAACCGGCTTCAGCCCGAAGGTTTCTTACATCAATCAACTTGCCGTTCTGGATGATGGCTACGGTATCACACATCAGCTCCATCTCCGACAATAAATGACTGGATACAAAGACCGTAATTCCTTCCTCTTGGGTGAGCTGACGCAAATAATCTCTCAGTTCCCGTATACCCTGTGGGTCCAAACCATTGGTCGGCTCATCCAGTACAAGCAGCTTCGGTTTATGTAATATCGCTTGCGCGACCCCCAGACGCTGGCGCATGCCAAGTGAATAGGTTTTGACCTTATCGTGAATACGGGCTGTGAGCCCCACACGCTCAATTGTTTCCGCAATACGTTCCTTCGTAACTCCCGGCGACATGCGGGCAAAGTGAACGAGATTTTGGTACCCGGTCAGAAACTTGTACATTTCCGGATTTTCCACAATAGCTCCTACCTGGGCTACCGCCTGCTCAAATTCATTTTTCACACTGTGTCCCGAGATGAAAATATCACCTTTACTGATGGACATCAGTCCAACCATCATTCGAATCGTCGTTGTTTTTCCCGCGCCATTAGGTCCTAAAAAACCAAAAACCTGCCCCGGAGAAATATCCAGAGTCAGGTCGCTGACCAATGATCGGGAGGATATGATCTTGCTGACGCCCTGAATCCGGACGACCGGCTCCTGCTGCATTCAATCCCCTCCTTCATGGACGAGCACATCATTCATGCCCGTTTCTCATATGCACATAGTGTATCATAATCTTTAGTATATTGTCCCGCAAACTGGGATTTCCCCTGACGTTTCGCTTCAACTACACACGCTTCACAGCATCCAAGCGGCATTTCACTCCGGTAGAATCCGGTGCGAAATACGTGATTGCCTCCATTGCCCTCTTCCTTCATTTCGACAGAGCTTCTAGTGACCGACACAATCATCCCACAACTGACACAGTAAAAGCGGCCCGTTTCGATCAATGATATTCCTTCCCCTCACAAGGAGCTTAGAAGTCCTTGTTATTTGTCGTTAGACGCTGAAAATTGATACATTTTGTATCTATCTCGTAATTTACTTGACACCGGGACTAATGTCAAGGCTTTAAAGCTATAAAAACAAGCAAAACACAAAAAAAGCTCCAAAAATGCGACAAAAGTCTCGCATTTATGGAGCCTCATGTTAGGTAAATGATACAATTCGGTTCAATGTATGGGTTAATACTATTTCCTGATCAGTCACTATTGTCGACCTGCGAGGTATCCTCGTTTTTCTGATTTGGATAATACCAAAGTAAGGTCCACTCATCGCCATCCTCTACCAGATAACAGGTCTGCACAATATCGAATTGGCCAAAGGTACCTGAGTACTTCTGGGTGACCCGGATTCTGTAGGCTTCAGAAAATGGCTTAACGCCATCGATCACGGTTACATCGAACTCGCGCTCCGGCTTTTCCATCTCCAGCTCAAACGTTTCCACGCCAAAGTGCTGCATAAATATATGTGCTCTGTTCTGTACGTAAGCACTCTTGGGAAACCGCTCTTTCATCAGGGGATGAAAGAGTTCCCATGAACTGCCGAAGTCACCCGTCTGCTCATATTTGTAAAACTCTTCGGCAACAGCAGCAGCTTCATCCGATGTATCTGCCTGAAACAAATACGGAATGGTTCTGGCAATCAACCACAGCAATAATACAATGATCGCGATGAAGCCGATCTTTTTGAGCAAAGCATTCCGGTTCCTTCTTCGCAGCATGTCCAGTCCTCCTTGTCCTACTCCATACTTATGATGGATAGCAGACAAGTAGAAGTTGAACGATACATCTAATTTCCTGGGAAATCACGTTCTTTAGCGATGAGAGTGTCTAAATGACCTTAATTTCCGATAGATCGCTACGCCCGCTATCCATAACATAACACCACAGAGACCACCAATCAGATCAACTCCCACATCTCGAATGGAAGCTGTCCGATTGGGGCTGAATTGCTGGATATATTCATCAATTGATGCGATCACAATCACAGTAGCCAGTGCAATTCCTATACAGGTTTTCATACCACTTCTTCGATAACGCATGCCACAATAGACAAGTACGGCTAGCACAGCATAAACAAATACATGCGCACTTTTACGAAATATGAACTCGGCAAAGTCATAGGGTCGTTCATTCAGTGAATAATGATGCTCACCATAAGTGAACTGGATATCAGGCAAGCTTAATACCCATTGGATCTGCTCAGACCATTGATGAAGCCAAGGCTGAATTGTTTGTTGCTGATAGGATTGTGCGGACATGGACCAGATGAACAAAATCCACGATATAATCAGAAGCACGGAGATCAGGTATCCATATCTTCTTCGCTTATGATTACGTCGCCTACGCCGGGAGCCCTCTCCTATTAGGATTGTAATCACCACTTTCATATCTCTTTCTATACTTCTTATAGAGCCAAGTAATGTTTATTGAACAAAATAGCCTGTAAATAATCCACGACCATTCGTACCTACATAGACCTTTCCATACGTCTGGCGGTCAGCTTCCATCACTTGGGGCTCATTACCGATACCGATCCCTGTTGCTGGTGTGATATTTTCCCAGGTGAGTCCCATATTGTCGGAACGGAAAAATCCTTTGACCTGATTGACCGTGCCATAGATAAAGACAGCAGGAGTAACTCCGCCCGATTTCCCTTTTCCAAAAGCAAATAATTCGGACGATTGTACATTTTGTATTTTGGTGAAAGCAGCACCGGAAGTATGTGAAGCATACAAGCCTGCTCCCCCAAGACTCACCCAAACTACATTTTCCATTCCTGGCGCAGCTTCCACCTTGATTTTCTCACTTTGCGGCAATGCAACTATGTTCGCCTTAACCCAGTTAGCTCCACCGTTAGTTGTTCGATACAAATGTCCAGCGTAATACGTATAAAACTTATTCCCATTTGTTCGATCAGCTGCCAGCGTCTGATTATACGTGAATATGGAATCGCCACCTGTATTGTTTGACGGGAGTCCATTCATACTTTGCCAGGTTACACCCTTATTTGTGCTCCTCACTGCGTTGCCTTTCTGCGGCAAATAAATAATCAAATTCGAATTCGAAGCCGAGTAAGCTACACGCCCCAATTGAGAGCCAGCAGGAACATCCACAGGGGTAGTCGTCAGTCCATTATCGGTTGACACAAATAGCTTGGTGATGGTTCCATACCAATCGTTGCTCCCCAAATAAATGATCTGATTGGGATCTGCCTCGTGATAATCGATGCTTACCACTTCCTGCATGCCTGCAAGTGGAAGCTTTTGGATAGGTGTATTGAATATATCCGAATGCCTGAATCCTACCTGATCAGCCACACCACTAAAAAAAGCGGCTCCTTGAGGTGGTGTCGCAGCTGAAAGGGCAACGACTTCCTCATGTCCATCTGTAATCGCGTCCCATTGGGTCATCGGTTGTGTGATGTCATCTGTTTTAAATACACCTGACCAGTCGGAGGCATATACTCTACCAGGATGATGTGGATCAAATACTATACTTGATGTCGCCGAAAAAAACATATTAGATGACCACCATGGAGGTCTGTCGTTCAACGTTTTGTTCACGCTGGTCCAGGTTTGACCACTATTGGCGGAGCGATATAAGGGTAAGTTACTGCCACCCGTTCGAACAGCCGCCAGAATGTGATTATCATTGGAGGGATCAATACTAATACCATAGTAGGATGAATATTCCGAACTCGGGGTAATATTAGTCCATTGTTTACCATTATATTTCAGGATTCCACGGTTATCTGTTGTCACATACAAAATTCCGCTTTTGGAAACCGTCATCCGAGCTGTACTCTCCGGGCTATTTCTAATCAATTCCCAAGTCATCTGGCCATTGCTACGTTTCATTTTGGCAAAGATTCCAATGCCTCTTACACCGGCATACACAACTTGCTCATGCTTAGCTGCCGGGTTAACTCCATATACAACACTCCGAATCCCCTGCCCTGAGAGACCATAGGGAACTTCACGTACTTGGCTCCATGTATCTCCGCCATTACTGGATGTATATAATCCATCGTATCTTGTACCTACATGCAGATAGTTTGAGTTTGATGGGTTGACAGCGATACTCTCCCCCATGGCCCTATGAATATTTCCATTGGAAACATTACGAAGATTTAATCCCATTCGGGTCCACGTTGCGCCCCGATCTGTCGACTTCAAAATGTCACTGGGACTCCCATTCGCATACTTTCCGGCAGCAAGATAGATGATATCCGGATTCTGATGATCCAGTGCAATCCCATCAATGCCGTATAGATTACTTTCGCCCGACTCAATATGATCCAATAAAGGAATCCACCTGTTATTTATGGGATCGAGCCGATAGACACCACCAATATCCGTACGAGCATAGACCAAATCAGGTTCCGTTGGGTGAACAACAACCGCTGTAACGTAACCTCCACCGCCAATGGGTATCTGATCCCATTGATAACTTTCAGCAGACTGAACAACATTTTGGGTTGTCGGAATCATAAGTGTATACATTAAAATGACGATCAATACCAATTTAGGCAGCCTGAACATACGCATGTGGTTCACCCCTTATCCATTTAACCGGAGTGTTCTTTGATCAACTGATGTATCCGATTCTTCTCAGACTGTTCCACCATGTAGTAATATACTCCGTCGATTTTCTTACCTGTACCTTTAATTTCAACCGATTCTACATGTTCCAGCACGTTGCGATAATTACTGAGCATCTGCTTCATCTCATCAAATGAAATGTCTGTTTTGACATGTTCGCTTACTTCTCCAAGCAATGACTCCAACTGAAATACAGTAGATATCTGAACGGTGTTTTTCAATACCTGTTTGATAATTTCACGCTGCCGGTCATTTCGCCCAAGATCACCCTTGGGATCATCATAACGCATGCGTGAAAATCCCAGTGCACTTGCACCATCCAAGTGGAGGGTGCCCTTCTCAAATCGATGACCCTCATATTCAAAGGCAAAAGGATTGTGGACATCTACCCCACCAACCAAATCGATAACTTTAGCAAATCCTTCCATATCCACTTTCAAATAATAGTCCATGGGGACTCCGAGGAATTGTTCAACCGTTTGTACAGACATGTTCACACCGCCAAAGGCATAGGCATGGTTGATTTTGTCCTCTGTTCCATGCCCTACGATGCTCGTGCGCGTATCGCGAGGGATATTAAACATGAGCACAGAATTTTGAGCTGGATTCACACTGAGCACGATCATGGTGTCGGAGCGTCCATGATCATTGGCTCGCTCATCCACACCCAAAATCAGGGCGTTGAACGGTTCCTGATTCTCCATGTCTATGGGGAACCTGCCTCCTCCCCTGTTATCCACAATAGATACCTGTTTGATCGGTTCCCGGGGCTCATAGATGTTGTCTGCAGCTGATTTTACATGGAGGTACAGATAGATTGCGTACCCAACTACAATGGCTATCATAAAGATAAGAACTGCTAACGTAATTTTGATCTCCAGTTTGAGTTTCATGTTCATGCCCCCGGTTACAGAACTGCGGTTTTTCTTCCATCAATATTCGTTAATCCTGGACGACCTACAGAGTAATATTGAAAAGCAGTATCCTTGATCTGGTCTTCTTCATAAATATTTCTTCCATCGATTAAAATCGGTTGCTTCATATGCACTGCCAGTTCCGTCAGATCTACCTCCATAAACTCCTTCCATTCAGTTAGGACACAGAGCGCATCGGCATCCTCGGCGGCTTCCATTGCACTAGAGGTCCATGTAATCGCCGGTGAATCAACCTCCTTTCGGAAATTCTCCGTAGCAATAGGATCGTAAGCTTTAACCGCTGCTCCCTGATCAAGCAGTCGTTGAATAATTTCAACCGCCGGTGCATCTCGTACATCATCCGTATCCGGTTTGAAGGCAAGACCCCAGACCGCAATTTGTTTGCCATCCAGTACGTCTAATGCCTCTTCGAGCTTACGAATCACGTTGAAACGTTGATCCTTGTTCACTTCCACCACGGATTTCAGCAGTTTGAAGTCATAATCGACATTACCTGCAATTTGAATCAGGGCTTGTGTATCCTTAGGAAAACAGGAACCTCCATATCCAATGCCTGCCTTGAGAAAAGATGCACCGATTCGTCTGTCATACCCCATGCCTTCAGCAACGCGACCAACATCCGCCCCTACCTTTTCACAGATATTAGAAATTTCGTTGATAAAGGAAATCTTGGTTGCCAGGAAAGCGTTGGAGGCATACTTAATCATCTCCGCCGAACGAATATCCGTTACAATAATCTGATCGGTTAGTGGCTGATGCAGCTCTTTCAGTGTGGCGACTGCTCGCTCGCTATGTGTCCCAATGACTATCCGGTCAGGATACAGTGTATCCTTCACAGCTGTGCCTTCCCGAAGGAACTCAGGTACCGATGCCATGTCGAACGGATGACTCGTCAAACTGCTGATCCATTCTTGAATACGATCATTGGTTCCGACAGGAACAGTGCTTTTAGTCATTATTATTTTATAATTATCCATATAAGAACCAATTTCTCGTGCAACAAGCTCAATATAACTCAGATTCGCTTCACCATTCGGCAGGGATGGCGTTCCGACCGCGATAATAATGATATCTGAACAGTGGATGGCATCCTGAATGTTGGTCGTGAAGGTCAGCCTGCCCGCTTCCATATTGGAAGTCATGACTTCCTTGAGTCCCGGTTCATAGATTGGAACATGACCATCCGTCAGCATAGTCACTTTTTCCACATTATTGTCGACGCATATCACGTTATTTCCCAGTTCCGAAAAACATACACCTGATACCAAACCTACATAACCTGTTCCAATCACCGTAATATTCATTCCAACATCTCCCCCATATCATAAAGTCTTGGTTACACGTGCTTCATATAAGTCTGAACAATGTCCTTCCATTCAGTGGATACTCTAACGATATCTTCCTCAATCAATTGACTGCCGATCTGCACTTCAATGATCTCCAGTTCAGTAACGGCTCTGACGGAATGAAGCATGCTTCGATCAATAATCACCGTATCTCCCTGGCTGATCGTTCGATGCTTGCCATCCAGAATCAATTCCCCTGTTCCAGATACCACCGTCCATACCTCATTGCGGAGCAGATGATATTGATAGCTCAAGTTCTTCCCGGCACTGATGCAGATTCGTTTGGTGAGAACCTCGCCACCGGTTTCATTTCTCGTATAATCCAGCACCCGGTAGCACCCCCATCGGCGCTCCTCATACATGGGGCGTTGATCCTCGTTTTTCACGATCTCTTTGATCCGTGGACTCGCTTCTTTATCACTGACCAGAATGCCATCCGGACTCACAGCCACCACCACACCTGACAGCCCCAAGACGGCAACCGGAATGTTCAATTCATTGATTAGGTGAGTATCGTGAGAATCATCCGTAACCCAGCCTTTACCTACCACCGAAGTTCCCATCTCTTCCGTGAGTGTGTTCCACGTGCCTAGATCTTTCCAGAAGCCGTTGTAAGGAATGGCAATAGCCTTATTTGCCTTCTCGACAACCTGGTAATCAAAACTGATTTTCTGCAATCGTCCATATTGTTTCAGCATCTCGTCGTACTGTATCGGTAGCTCCATCTCAATGAGCAAATTGATCAAATACTCCAGCTTAAAAGCAAAAACCCCGCAATTCCATAATGCAGCCTTCTCAATCATAAGGACTGCATCGGATTCGCAGGGTTTCTCCTGGAACTTCGCTACATGAACGTATTCGTTGCTACTTTTACTGGAAGATAAGGATTGCGGAATGATATATCCGTACTTCTCTGACGGATAGGTCGGTACTACTCCCATTAAAGCCAGATCCGCACCTGACTTATCGAGCATTTCAGGCAAGGTCGCCAGAACCTCGAAGAATTCCTTTTCAACAAAAGGATCTACTGGCAGTACAGCAACCGTCTCACTCAGACTCACACTCTCCACCGAATACAGATAGGAAGCGGCGAGTGCAATCGCAGGGAACGTATCTCTGCGCTCAGGCTCCACGACCAGTCTCACATCGTCTCCAAGCTGTGAAGTCAGAATCTCCACCTGAGGCAGACTGGTTGCAATCAACGCCTGTGATGCAAGTCCTGCACAATTCATTTGCCGCCATACCCGTTGCACCATTGATTCCGGTTCACCCTCGGGTCCATGGAGCACTTTAAGAAATTGCTTGGACCTTGAATCGTTGGATAATGGCCAGAGACGCTTACCCGATCCACCGGATAACAAGATACTTCTCATAGCGCTGCTCCATCCGAGAGCACAACCGCCCCAGATCCTTTACCTGCCTTGGTTGATTGGTTATATGTGCTGGTCTGACCAGCTTCCAGTCTGCCTACCGGATTGTTCCGCGTCCAAGCTGTATAATAATTCGAGTTCTTGCCATACGAATTGTCCAGAAGAATGTTTGGTTGATCCAGAAGACAAGCCAGAATATGTCCATGCAGACGAGATGTCGTGACGGTTTTGTATTTATTGAATTCCTTTACGGCTGTATGTACCATCCGATCAGAGTATTTGTACCATAACCAGCGGGCGAGAGCGTTGCCTTTACCAGATTTCAACCGGGATGAAATCATGCGAATAATTTTCCGGTCTACTCGGTTGTACAATGTCTCCCAGTCTTTGAACGTGGCCTTAGGCCCACTGATGGATTCGTATTGTACTTGATTCTGAGTTTTCTCAATATCCTTCCGAAAGAAATAGAGCATCTCGGCAACAGGTTGGCTCTTGGACTTGAGGGGCCATAATTGATGCGCCATATCCGGAGAGAGATACACGTTCGTTTGCTGAAACTCTTTACTCGCAATCTCATAAGATAATGTATCCCGGACAAAAAAGTGTACATCCTTATGACGATTGAATACCTGTGCTGTCTTTTTTAATTCAATATCACTTTTGTAAAACATCGTCTGAGGCAGAATGACAATCCGGTGATTCGGATGCTGGGCAATCATTCGTTCTCTCAATTTCTGATGAGCCGGGTACAGATCGCCAAAGTTGCCTCCACCGTGCAGCACAATCGTGATACCTTCCGGTACCTTGAGGGACAAAGGGCAATCCAGGATGCTGTATCTGGCAAGTACATTAATATGATTGTCTCGGAAGAAAGCTTCCGTACCTTTCATAATCAACAAGTCTCCACCATTGCTGTGAACCGGGTAATCCAGATAATAGATATCAGTACGCGGGGGAATGACCTTCAGAATCTGAAGTAAGTGTCCCTTCAACTCTTCCATGGGATGAATATTGTTAGTGCCCAGCATCTCCATCTCCTCCTTGGGTGACTCTTCTTTTTTTATTCAACCGTTCAACTAGGAAAGTAATATCCTTCTTGTCAAAAAACATGCCACTGAACTTGACTTTAAACGCGATCTTCATCGCTGCAACGGTGACCAGCATACGCACGATCGAGCCGAGGAGCAGGGCAATGGCGATACCGTTTAATCCCCATAGGGGAGTAAGCACAAAAAACAGACCAATCGTGACTGACAACGCAATGAGTTGTCTGATCATAACCAATCCCGGTCTTCCCAAAGCATTGAATGCAGAAGCAAGAATCCAGGAACCGCCGCCAATAATACATTCAAACGCCAAAATATAAAATGCCTGACTCGCCTCCAAAAATTCCTTACCGAACAAAACACCCATCAGCCAATTCCCTATAAACATGGTTGGCATGACGATGATCGTCATGATAATTAAAGAGAGTCGGAATGCTCTCCCAACGGTACGAATGACCTGATCCTGTGGTAATCCGGTGACCTTTGGGAATACAACACTGCTTATTGCATTTTGCACCGCATTATAGATGCGAGATAACGCAAAGACGACGGAATAGAGTCCGAAATCTCTAGGCGTGAGCAGAGCCAATATAATAATCTTATCGAACTGGGTGTAGAGGGTGCCGAGGAGTTCCACCCCAAAAACCCGACTGCCGTAACCAAACAGATTTTTGGCTGCCTTTCGATCGATCGCCTTGGTAAACCACTTAAACTGCAGGCTATCTCTGAGCGTATATGCTGCCCATGCGACAACAATCACTGAACTCGCTATGGATACAAAAGAAGCCATTCCAATGCTCATCGCACCAAGCAACCATAACGAGATCATGACAATCACTTTCAGCACCGGATTATATAACCGTATCCCGTTATAGACCTGGAACCTGTCACGACTCTGCGACAGAGCAGATAACAGATTAATCAGGATCAGTACAGGAATACTGGTGACGGTAAACCAGCGGGAAATCGTAATGACCTCTGGCGGATAATCCGCCATCCAGGAAGGCATATAGATCCAGGCAATCGCTCCGAGGATAAAGCTAATCGGAATTTGGACCATGAAGCTAAGTCGCAGATATTCAGCGCTTTTCTCCGCAGCTTCCCGTTTCAGGTTATAGATAATCGAGGTTGGAAGTCCCCAACTTACCAGTCCAATGAGAAATGTCGGCCAGAACAAGATCGCCGAAAAAGCTCCCTTACCTTCAACACCAAACATCCGAGAAGTAATAATCGAAGTAATCGTGGTAAAAACCATAATAATGACGTTTGTTCCACTGGTATGCACAATGGTCTGTAACAGACTGTTGCCTTTTAAGAGTTTTGGCAGCGCGAGTTGTGACATCAACTATTCCTCATTCCTTACTGTTATATCTGAGTATCCCGATGATCAGACCGTTCCGGTAGCAGATTTGAGCCAGTTGCCGGGTGAAACGCTTCGGACTGTAAATGCATAATAAGGCTCGAATAACTCCTTGCGCCAAACGGATAGCGTGTTTTACTGTTCGAATCGTACCCTTGTCTTTTTTGCGAACAGCATCACTGACGCCTTGCCAAAAGACACGTCGCAAAAACCAGTTCTTGGTCGTTCGTTCTTTGGATACCTTGTGTTGAACGGAACCGAAGGGCGTATAAAACACTTTATGCTGGACCCTGATCCGCGAGATCAACTCACTCTCTTCATTGGATAACAAGTTCTTCCCCACTCTACCCAGGTCCTCACGAAAAGGCGCGATGTCCTGAAAGAGCTGTGTACGAAACGCTACATTCGCACCGAACGGTATCGATGGATTAGGCATCTCAACCACATGGTCTGCATAATCCAGAATGGTATACAGCGACAGGTTCTCGCTAGGAATCCAGTCTGGCTTCTGGCTCTCCCAGAGAGGTTCAATCTTGCCCCCCACACATCCGATGGAAGTATCACTTTCGAACACGTCAACGATATGTTGGATCCATAGCGGAGATGCGATAGCATCATCGTCTAGAAAAAGGATGTACTCGCCGCGTGCTTCACGGATGGCTCGATTCCTTGCCGCCGATAAACCTGGCTTTTTCTCCAGAACATACTTGACGTTATCTAAACCTTCGATGTCCTGAATCTCCTGAACTAGTTGCGCTGTGTGATCGGTTGAATTGTTATCAATCACGATTATTTCAACGTCATATTCAACATGTTGCCGAGCGGCACTAAGAACAGATTCACTCAGATCATAGGCTCTGTTATACGTGCATATGGCTACAGTGGCTTTCATTCAATCGTCCCCGCATCCTCATTGATTTAGATCGTATAGAGCGAAATTGTTCGCTTCGCGATCCCTGACCATTCCAACTTATCAAGCATAGATTGGAATCCATTGCCTTCCCTGAACTCTTCATCCTTCGCACGGATTTTTTTCATAGCTTCTTCCAACCCCTCCTGATCCAAAGGGTCATATAATACTGCACAGCTCTCGGGCAAGTACTCTTCCATGAGCCCTATTCTTGGGGCAACGACAGGTTTACCAAAAGACAGTGCCAGAATTGCACTGCCTGATGTCGCAATATTTTTATACGGAAGAATCATCGAATCTATAGCTTCAAAATAATCCGAGTACTCCCCATCCTGAATAAAATTGAAATACGTGTGAATGCGATCCGAATGGCGTATTGAATCTTCCAGATCATAGTCAGCTGACTTCTTGCCAGCGATGAGCAGATGAGCGTCCTTCCAATCCAGATGGTTAAACGCCTTGATTAGATCATCCACCCCTTTATACGGCGAAACCTGACCAAAAAAAGCAAAGACATAGTCATTCGCCGGGATGTTAAAAAGGTCTCTGATGTTCTGCCCTGTTCGTCCATATACCCCCTGATAATGCCCGTGAGGGATGACTTCAATCTTATTCTCAGGCACATGAAAAGTCTCACTTACGCTGCGAATGAGCGGTTTGCCCATTACAATCAATTTGGTACAATTCCGCACCAGAAACGTCCTCATCCAGTAATCATGCCACGTTTTGCCGCTGTTATGCGGCCATATGTTATGAACCGTCCAGAACAACTTCGCACCCTTTAGTCTCACATACATAATCATAAGAATGAAAAATATGGACTTGATGAATGTCGAGAACGCGTTGTTTCCTTTGTAATAAAAACTCGGCCAGTGAAAATGAAGTACATCATTCTTACGGACATGTTTTAAGTCTTTTTTAGAAAAATGCTTCACATCCCATCCCTGATCTTCGATGGACTGCGATAATAATTCATTGAATTTGTTCGTTTTGATCATTTTGGGCAACATGTAAACTACAGGTTCTCGCATGACTACACCTCTGCTTTAGGCTGTTCCTTTATACTCTTCTTTGCTCAACGCTTCGCTTCGGAACTGTTTTCTCAAGCGATAACCGACCAAAATGGTTCTGATATTGCGCTTAAACAACGTAAAATTTTTCCACCATGGATACAGAGCCAACGTATTTTTCAGAAAAACAACATTTCGCTTCGGATTCTTGGACCATTCCATCATGCGATAATGATGAAGTTGACGCCTCTTTTGTTCCTCGCTCATATCCTTGTAATACTTGATCAGTACTTTGCGTTGTCCCTGAAACTTTTTCTTGGATGAGGTCGAGATTCGTGGGCCCTGATGGATATAGATATGCACAAGGGGTTCCTTGATATTGATGGCATGATGCCCTCTTTGCAGAATTCGAAGATAGAAATCATAGTCCTGTGCCGAGGTTAATTGTTCATCAAACATGACAGAGCGCGCCAGCTGGGTCTGCACCATAATTTTAGAGGTTTCACCGATCCAGTTGTAGGTTAGCAAATCCGCGTAGAATACGAGATCACGGGATTCAACCGACACCTTCCTGCGAGTCACCTTGTGATCCTGATCCACATAAACAAGGACTTTACTGCAAAAACAGAAGAGTCCTTTATTTTCTTCCAGGGCTCGGGTCTGGGATTGAATTTTATCAGGCAGCCACTGATCATCATCGTCCAGGAACGCAATATATTTTCCATTGGCACGTTGTATCCCTAAATTCCGGGCATGATTGGCACCTTGAGCATAAGGAACCTGAATATATTGTATTCTGTGATCTTCTTTAGTCCATGCTCTGCATACCTCTTCGGTATGATCCTGTGAGCCATCATCCACAATAATAATTTCCAGAAAGGGATAGGTCTGTTCCAGCACACTTGCCATGGCTTTTTTCAACAATTCAGCGCGATTATGCGTTGTTATAATACAACTTACCAATGCTTCCATAGAACCACCTTTCTCTTGAAACTAGGACACTTTCATGTGCACCTTGTCATAGATGGACGATAAATTTTCAATGAGACTGTTCATGTTGAACTTGGATGTGACCAGTTCCTTATTGTTCAATCCCATTTGCATTCTCAGTTCCTTATCCAGAATAAGTCTTTCCAGCACATGGGCCAGAGTTGTGACATCCCCAGGTTCAACGAGAAAACCATTCAGCTCATCTGTAATCACTTCAGGTATGCCACCCACCCGAGTAGAAACAATCGGCAAACCTTCATTCATAGCCTCCAGAATTGCCATCGGAAGCCCTTCGTGATAGGAAGGTAGAACTAGTAGATCCGCATGGTGAAGCAAACGTTCCTTCTCCTCGCCTCTAATCCATCCCGGCACTTCCACGTATTTTGTGATGCCGTAATGCTCAACCAGCGCGCGAACTTCATTAACTTCCCCATCGCCAGCCAACGTAAAGACCGCTTCGACCCCTTTTTGCTTCAATTGTTGAATAGCTAACAGAAGATCATACACACCTTTTCTCTTGCCAAGACGGCCCATGAACAAACATCGTGGAACCTGACGCTCTTCTCTGGTAGGAGGTTCTTTAATGAATACGCCATTATAAAGCACTTCGATTTTGGATTCAGGCACAATCTTGGAAAAAAAGCTTTTCCATGTATACGACAGTACAATTAATTTATCCACTTGATTCAAGACATACTTGCATAGCTTCTGTTGCAAAGGATGCCGATTATAGAACACATCGAAGCTTGAAGCATGAATATGGACAATGACTGGCACCCTGAATATTTTGCGGCCAACGAGAATGAACAACGCTTTACGATAGAAGCTCCCATTGTAAGACATATGAATATGAATCATGTCCGGTTTGAATGTAACAAGCTTCACGAGAAATTGAAGAAAACCTTTAATAAAGATGATTAGTCGTGCAAGCACGCTACCCGTAATATAGGTTTCAATTCGCTGTAGATTGTACTGCTCGGCGATCAATGAATTTTCAATATTTACAATGACACTTACAATTCCGCCCATGTCCTTCGTAGAAGAACCTATGACCAGCACCTTAGGTTTCATCATTCCACTCCTTTTGAATCGTAACGAACCCATCTCATCAAAGAGAATTAATATAACCCTTAATAGAGGAGAGCAACTGCGAGTTACTTTTCACATAGGGTTGAAAGTCAAGTTTATCAATATTAGCTATTAATGCGTGGAGTTCATCTTCGTTCTGAGCTACCGAAATATATCCTTTATCTTGAAACACTTTTGCGATCTCCAGTTGATGATTATCCACATGCTCCCCATGATCCTTCCGCCTTGGCATCACGATTACCTTTTTGTTCATCTGCAGTGCACTGGTAATGACCCCTACTCCCGCGTGGGACAGGACAAATTCACTTTTCGCAATATGATCATTCATCTCTTCCTGATTAAAAAAAGGCTTTTGTTGATAATGCATCGGCTTATATTCACTGTAACCGGATTGCACAAGAACATCCGAAGGCATCTGCCCCTCCTGGATGAGATTGTCGACGGCCTTCAGTAGTCGATTAAACTGGAATCGCTGTGTTCCAAGCACGACAAAGATCAAAATAAAGCCCCCCTATACTTCGCGTTCGGATAAGCCTCTTGAAGCGTCTCCCATTGAATATAAAATTCATCCGCAAATTTGTATATCATCCTCCCTGTCAGGGTTGGCGAATATATTTTGGCGTAACTTTCCACAAAAACAAGCTTAGCTCCCATCAATTTTCCAAGTAAACACAAGGGATATACCGCTCCCGCTCCAGTGGTGATCAGAACTTTCGGGCGTTCTTTCAGCAGAATGAACAACGAAGCTATGATATTGCGCAGCACAATAAACAGGAACAGGATATTCTTTCTCTCCTGCTGAGACAGGAAGTAGGTTCGATTAGAAAGATTCAATTTACTGCTTGCTTCGCTTTTTTCCGTTACCAAAAAGTAATCATGATCTTCCACCGCAGGAATCAGGTTTAACAATTGATTCAGATGGCCTCCTGTGGAACTTACTAGACAGACTTTCATTGCATGGTCTCCTTTCGATGGACAAACTCCTGGGGATTATCAGGGACAACGCGTTTCTCATCACTGATCTGATATAACGCATTAAGATACACACAAAAAGGAGCAATTAAATGAATGGTGGATAACGTATTATCGACAAAAGAGTAGATCGAGAAACCAACAATCATCCCGACAAAATAAGGTTTCACGAGACGATTTAACTTGTTATATACCTTTTTGTATACAAATAATAAGGCTCCAAAAATCAGCAAAGCCCCCACCAGACCCCCATCATAATAAAAGCGGATGTATTCATTATGGGGAACGGTGAATCCTGAAAAGATACTGCCATCATTGGCAACCAAGGCGGAGCCCAGTCCCTGACCAAAAATGGGGTACTCGTTCGCTTTTTTGATAAAGAAGGCCCACGCGGAGTCTCTACCTGATAATCCTTTGCTCTCCTGCCTCAATTCATAATTATCCCACTGTAAAACAACCATCACGGAGACGGCTGCCAGAAATAAAACAACAGGAAGAAGAGCACTCGTTCTGCCCTTCACAAATTTCCTTACATGATCGATTAAATACATACCGACGATGGGGATCAGTGCAAGCAAAGGTCCGCGAGTACCCGTTTGTATCAAAATAATAAAATGGGTTAGTGTAAGAGCATAATTCAGGATCACCTGATTTTTGTATCGAATCTCCATCAGACAAACACAGATCGAAATAAAACAAAGCATTCCCAAATGCGCCGCAATATTAGCTCCCTGTAAACGACTTACGCCTGAGCCCTCTAGATTTGCGATGGATAACATACCCAATTGTTGCAGGATGAGACCACCAATCAAACTAAACACGGGAAGCCAGGCCAGAACTCTGATGATCCTTTTACTAACTTCCTTCGGAAAATTCACCATCAGTAACAGGAAGGGAACAACTAATCCCAAAAAAGCTTTAAAGGGATCAAGTGGGCTCATCTTGCTTGGCATGACAGATAAAAAATAACTCTGAACAAAGAGATACCCTACAACCAAAGCCGGATAAATGAATTGTTTTTTCAATCCATACCTCATAAAAATAGGAAGTATGAAAAACAGGATCAGCAATTTGTAAAAGGAAGATGCGTCAAAACCCATCATTTGCATTCTGAAGATTTTATCCATGGATAGCGAAAATGTACCGATCACAATCATATAGACCCAACTTGGATGTTTCAGATATATCCCAAACAGAATCAGCAATGCCAATGCCATGATTGAGATGATCGGTAAGTATACTGCCATGCCGATAATGATTAACGAGGAAAGAATGATATATAACGTATTCCCTCTAGAAGAAGCGAAATAGTCTGTTTTTTGCATATCTGCTATGCCACCTCAAAGCCAGAATCGTGTTTCAAAACGCATCCTTCGAACCTACCAGCACCTTGAACGTTCTGAAGATAATTTTGATATCCACCACCATGCTGCGCTCACGGGCATACGTCAGATCCAGCTCCACCATTTCTTCAAAACCAACACTATTTCGTCCGCTGACTTGCCATAATCCCGTACATCCCGGGATCATCTGAAGACGTTGTCTGTCATAGGAAGTGTAGTTCTTCACTTCTCTGGGCAGAGCCGGTCTGGGTCCAACGAGACTCATCTCTCCTCTGAACACGTTCCACAACTGTGGCAGCTCATCCAGACTGGTTTTCCGAATGAACTTGCCAATCCGGGTAATGCGGGGATCATTTTTCATTTTGAACATATTCCCGTTCACTTCATTCTGATCAATCAGCTGTTCCAGCAGATCTTCTGCATTCGCAACCATCGACCTGAATTTGTACATATGAAACTCTTTTCCATTCTGTCCGACCCGTACCTGACGAAAAAAAACAGACCCCTGCGGGGCCTCGATTTTGATCAGTAATCCGATGACCGCAAACAAGGGGCACAAAATGATCAAACCTATGAAAGAACCCAGCAAATCGAGCATTCTTTTCATAAATAGATACACTTTATCCGCATTTTGTCCTGACATCGTTGATGCATTGTACCCCAGACTTGGGTCCATAACAATCTCCGCTTCCTTCGTTTGGGGAGATGGACTCATTCAAACTCCCCCCCGGCTACATGTTCTACCGACTCTTTTTCCAGAATCTGTTGCAGAGCTTGCAGCATTGGAATTCTAAGTTCCTGTTTTTGCAGAGCGAAGTCGATAGTTGTCAAAATGAATCCCAATTTCTCGCCCACGTCATAACGTACTCCCTCGAAATCGTAAGCATACACTCCTTGCGTCTCATTTAAGCGCTGAATCGCATCTGTTAATTGAATTTCTCCCCCTTGACCAATCTCTTGTTGCTCCAAATGTTCGAAAATCTCTGGACTCAGTACGTATCTCCCCATAATCGCCAGGTTGGAAGGCGCTGTGCCTTGGGCAGGTTTCTCTACGAACCTGAGAACCTCTGTCAAACGGCCATCCGATTGAAGCGGGTCTACAATGCCGTATCTGTCTGTTTGTTCAGCAAGTACGGTTTGTACGCCAACAATGGAATGTTGAACCTGATCATATTGATCAATCAATTGTTTGGTGCATGGAACTTCCGATACGACGATGTCATCTCCGAGCAACACGGCAAAAGGTTCGTCACCGATAAAGTTACGTGCACACCAGACAGCATGACCAAGTCCTTTGGCCTCTTTTTGTCTTATGTAATGGATATCCACGTTAGAGGATTTGCGAACCTCTTCAAGCAGGCCCAGCTTCCCTTTTTCCAGCAAGTTATGTTCCAATTCAAAAGCGTTGTCGAAATGATCTTCAATTGCCCGCTTCCCTTTACCCGTTACGATGATGATGTCTTCGATTCCAGAGGCAATGGCTTCCTCAACGATATACTGTATAGTTGGTTTGTCCACAATAGGGAGCATTTCTTTGGGCATCGCTTTTGTGGCTGGCAAAAATCGTGTACCTAGTCCAGCTGCAGGAATGATTGCTTTTCTCACTTTTTTCATAAATACCACCCTATCCTCTTTTTTTTTAGTTTGATAAAAGTTGAACCAGGGCATCTAACCCGTCCTCACGTCATACCTTCGACGATTAACGTCTAAGGTTCATTGAACCCACAGCATGACCGAGTGCCTACAGTGATAAAGGTGCAGTAGACATTACCTGTTTACTTGGCAGCATTGGATGGAAGGTTTACTTCTCTCCGTAGCCCACCGGAACTGCAGCGTTTTTGATATTGTTCAGGATTGCGCCCAGAATTCGTGCATTCACATGCTCCAGAGCAGCCTTGGTCTTCTTCACCAGTTCCTTCTTGACCTTGCCCGAGTTCACGACCAGTAGCACACCATCACACAGCGAACTCACAATGAGTGCATCCGTTACCGCAAGCACCGGCGGTGTATCAAACATGATGACATCATATTGATCCTCTAACTTCTCAATCAGCCTTTTCATCCGGTTGGAACCGATCATCTCGGAAGGGTTCGGCGGAATTGGGCCAGAAGTGAACAATTGGAGATTGTCGATATAACTCTCTCTAAGCACGTCTTCCACACTGTACTGATTAGATAGCACACTACTAAGACCGATATGATTCGGTACGGAAAACACCTGGTGCAAGGAAGGATTACGCAGATCCGCATCGATCAGCAGAACTTTTTTGCCTTCCTGGGCATAGGTTACCGCCAGGTTGCTAATGGTTGTGGTCTTGCCTTCGCCGGATTCAGCGGAAGCCACCATGATTTTTTTGATATGACTGTCGATTGAGGAGAACTGGATGTTCGTCCGTAATTTACGGTATCCCTCCGAGATCTGAGATTTGGAGTTAAAATAGGTCACCAGACTGTTATTTTCATTGGTTAGCCGCGACATATTTGCCATCCCCCACTTTCTGTTGAGATACGTAATTTTTCGTATTTTTCAGATCGTCTTTTTTCATTTTGGATATCACTGTAAGCACAGGCAGACCCAGCTCTTTTTCAAGTTCGGCTTCGGATTTGAATGTGTCATCCAGATAATCCATCAGGAATACAAGTGCAATCGCGAGCACAAGACCTGCGAACAGACTGACAATGATGCTTAATGTGGTTTTCATATTGATTGGAGATGCGTTACTATCCACTTTTGCTTCACTGAGGATAGCCACATTATCGATTTTCATGATTAGGGGGATTTGAGATTGGAACACGTTGGAGATGGCATTGACCGTTTTTGCGGCTTTTTCGTAGGTAGTCCCTTGTACAGTTATGCTCATCACTTGGGATTCGCTGGCTGTAGAGACGGAAGTGCTATTCATGAGCTGAGCTGAGGTTAAGCCTAGGTCCGGATACGTGGTAGCGACTTTATCCATAATGGCGGAAGATTTAATAATTTCTCTGTATGAGTTAATGAGTTTGATATTGGTTTGAATCATGCTGAAGTCCATCATCGCCTGGCCTTGAACGTTAGAGGTCTGGTTCACGATCAGTTTGGAACTTGCCTCATAGATGGGCTGGGTGAAGAAAATGCTTTTAACCCCTGCACCCACACCGGCTATCAAAGCAATTGCAACAATCAACCACAGTTTCTTTTGTAAGAGTCGAAAATATCCTTTCAGTTCCACTTTCATTCCTCCTATACGTTGTGATCTATCCTATGTAACTACCAGATGGACAGTAGCCATTTGCGAGGTTTCCAGCGTTCTGTGACCAGACACGAATTTGATAGAATGTGCGACGCATTCTCTGCCAGCCGCTTAACGGCTTCAGCTCCAAATCGACGCTCGATGGCCCGCTCTCCTTCACTTATGGCAAATGTCCTTTTGCACGTATCATGTGCATCTGATGAAATGAAATGAAACCCGTTTTCTTTGCAAAAATGAAAACACCACTGCCGAACTTTCCGTCCGAAAAGCCCAGTGAAAGATTGAGCTGTGAGCTGACATAGTCCGCCTTGACTCAAGTAATCAGCCAACAACTTTGGCTTCTTCAAAATGACACGATTACGTTCCGGATGAGCAATAATAGGGGTAATTCCCGCTATTCGTAATTCATGCAGTATCCTGGGGAACTGTGAGGGAATATGACCAAAGGGCAGTTCCAGCAACATGTAACGACTTCCGGCGAGTGTGCAGCACTTTCCTGCATATAAGTCTCCAATCAGGTTGTCATGCACCCTGATCTCCTGTCCGGGACGGATCTCCAGGCGAATGTTACGTTTGCGAAGTTCTGCATGGAGCAGGTTCACGGCCTGATTGACCACCATCGGTTCATTGTTGTATTGCCCGTTCAGGTGATGCGGAGTAGCAATAATGGAGGTAATTCCTGAGGCTGCCGCCTTCTCAGCCATCGCAACGGACTGCTCCATTCGAACAGGACCATCATCTAGGCCGGATAATATGTGGCAGTGCATTTCAACCATATCCAAACTTCCTGAAATAGTATGAGCCCCCTCGCCCCTTTATTCATTGCGCAAATGCTTTTGGTGTTAAAGAACTAATGCATAACGCTATGAAATATAGTAAAATGGCGTTAAGTACATGTTTTGTTCAGAAATTGTTAAGAATCGACTTGGAATTATATGGTGAAATCAATGTAATGATAGGGTTCCTGCAGAGCCTTTTGTTCTGTTGCCTTTTCATACTGAAAACGGGAAACCGCGGGAAACTGAACTTCAGTAAGCATTGTGTTTAACTGTCCAGTTATATATAGTTTCTGTTCGTGCTGAATATGCAAGTTTGAATGATACATTGTGAGCTCTCCGAAGGGCTGTTTCCATTGCAACCTTGCGTGAAGTCGTACACATACATGTTGATCTTCAACATCCAAACCAATGAGCATTTCTGATGATACCGGCAAGTTCAGGTCGCTCAGGAAGGTGATTGCTTGAGTGTCCATTCCAAGTAACAGAACAGGGCGTCTTTTGCGGTCTACCATTTTCCCATGAAACTCCTGAATGTACATATGGACATTTAATTTCATATCAGCCCATTCCTGAATTATTGAATACATGGTTTCATTCCTTTAGAATGGATTAGCCTACATGGACTGCCTCCACTTCCTTCTCACAGGTATATGGTCCAGGCAACAAGGAGATACTTAAAATATTCCAAATGATACATTTTGTAACTCCATACGTCCAATTTACGATACAATACGTATCATGTCAAGCGGTATTTGGACATGGTTCTTTTGATTTACGACAATTTGAGATGTCCTTAGACAGACCTATTTACAAATGGAAATGGGTTAAAGGAAACACATGAGGAGTTACTCTTTTGCAGGAAAGCTGCCCTGATCAAACACTTGGCTCAGGATTGTTTCAATATATATTTGATGTCGTTCAGGGGGAAATAGCTTATGAGCTACGGAAATCGCATTGCAGAATTACGGGAACAGCGGGGACTTACTCAAGAAGAACTTGCGAGCTCCATTCATATTACAAGAGCTGCTCTCTCCCACTACGAGAAGAATCGACGTAAACCGGATTTCGAAGTGTTAACGAGACTTGCTGACATCTTTGAGGTGTCTATCGATTATCTTATAGGACGTACAAAGCAAAGTGATGTCGTGATGGATGAAGACGTACGTGATTTCGTGGATACCTTGGAGTTATCGGACAAAGAAGTGTTAGAACGCTTCGATCTGATGATTGATGGGAAGTCTTTAACAGAAGAAGAGGCACGTCGTTTTATTGCATTTGTCCGAATGGAACGCAGCATGGACTAAACCCGAAAAGAGGACCCAGTTCCCGAGAGATAACCTCTCTGGCTTCTGGGCTTTTTTTGTGTCTTAATTCCCTTTCATTCCATGCTTGTCTATTGTGTCAAGGACGCTTGTTGTTGACGGAGGATACGAAATGGTTCCAACGCTCCGGGTCGATTCCGCATTGCAGTAACACCTTCATGATGTCCATCTGGGTTGCTTCGACTTGTTTACCTGTCGGCCTACGATCGTCCCTGTTTGGATGCTTCATATTCATTCCGCTAACCTCTCTTATCTTTATACTTTCCCTGCCCTCCAAAACTAGCCTTATTATACTTGAGAAAGTTCCTCGATGTTGTCGTCTCATGGCGATAACGTTTTTTGATGGGGTTCTAATTTTGTCGAAAGCAAAATAGGAGCAATATGGTGCCGGAATGGCAACCATATTGCTCCTATTATTCTTAATACAACCTGTTCATGCACTTATAACTTTGAACAAGGAAGTTATTAACCTCCAGCACGTGCAAGTTCACGCATATTCGCTTCAAACGCTGCAAGCAGCGCTGCTTCTCCAGTCAAACCTGTTGCCTGAATCCGTTCGATCTGTTCTGTCATACGTTTGAAGTCCTTCGGAATAACCCGAACGAACTGATTCAGCGCATCTTGCCAGTTATCCAGAACGCGCTGACCGACAGCACTTCCTGTGTTGGCAACATGACGTTGAATCATGCCTCGCAGATCTGCACTTTCTGCCACATCTTCGATACGCTCCAAAAGAACCATTTCCAGATTACAACGTTTCAGGAATGTGCCTTCCGGATCATACACATAGGCAATACCTCCGGACATCCCTGCTGCAAAGTTACGACCTGTATCGCCCAGTACAACGACACGTCCACCTGTCATATACTCACAACCATGGTCGCCTACACCTTCAACAACTACTTTGGCGCCCGAGTTACGTACAGCAAATCGCTCACCCGCAATACCACGGATATACGCTTCACCGCTTGTTGCTCCGTAGAGAGCCGTATTACCAATAATGATGTTATCTTCCGCCTCAAACGTTGCTTTCGGAGAAGGCATCACGATCAGTTTACCTCCGGACAGTCCTTTACCTACGTAGTCATTGGAATCCCCTTCAACGGTCAAGGTCATACCTTTAGGTACAAAGGCCCCAAAGCTTTGTCCGGCAGAGCCGACAAACTTAAATTTAACCGTATCTTCAGGCAATCCTGCGAGTCCATATTTGCGTGTGATCTCACTACCCAAAATGGTACCTACTGCACGGTTAACGTTTGTAATTGGAAGCACCGCTTCAACCGGTTGACTGGATTCAATAGCAGCCTGTGCCAGTGGCAACAATTGTTGCATATCCAGCGTTTCTTCCAATTGGTGATTCTGATGCTGTGTACGGTAACGTGCAGAACCTTCCGGCATTTCAGGCACGTGCAGCAATACAGACAGATCCACACCTTTTTTCTTCCAGTGATCTACGGCTTCTACCGTTTCGAGGCAATCTGTACGTCCGACCATCTCCTGAATAGTACGGAAACCAAGATCAGCCATGATCTCACGCACATCTTCAGCAACAAATCGCATGAAGTTAACCACATGAGCTGGATCACCCATATAATTTTTACGCAATTCCGGATTCTGTGTCGCTACACCAACCGGACAGGTATCCATCTGACAGACACGCATCATGATACAGCCAAGTGCAACGAGCGGTGCCGTAGAGAATCCATACTCTTCTGCTCCTAGCAAGGCAGCAATCGCCAGGTCACGGCCGTTAAGCATTTTGCCATCTGTTTCGAGGACAACACGGTCACGCAGATTGTTCAACATCAACGTTTGATGTGTCTCTGCAAGACCTAGTTCCCAAGGCATACCTGCGTGGCGAATCGAACCTTGCGGCGATGCACCTGTACCACCGTCATAACCGCTGACAAGGATAATATCGGCACGGCCTTTGGCTACACCAGCTGCGATGGTACCCACACCCACTTCCGATACCAGCTTCACGTTAATCTCAGCACGCGGATTGGCATTTTTCAAGTCATAGATCAACTCTGCCAGATCTTCGATTGAGTAGATATCGTGATGCGGTGGTGGCGAGATCAGACCTACACCCGGTGTAGATCCACGAACTTCAGCAACCCAAGGATACACTTTACGTCCTGGCAGCTGTCCGCCTTCACCTGGTTTAGCTCCCTGAGCCATTTTAATCTGAATCTCGTCGGCATTAACCAAGTAGTTGGATGTAACACCAAAACGTCCGGATGCTACCTGTTTAATCGCACTACGACGGGAATCCCCGTTGCTATCTTTAATGAAGCGAGCCGGGTCTTCTCCACCTTCACCGGTATTGGATTTACCTCCAACACGGTTCATAGCGATGGCAAGATCTTCATGCGCCTCTTTACTGATCGAACCGAAGGACATTGCACCTGTTTTGAATCGACGCATGATATCTTCTACGGATTCAACTTCTTCGAGTGGAATGGAAGCTCCTACCGGTTTCAGCTTCAGCATGGAGCGAATGGTCAACAATTGATCATTCTCACCTTGCACAAGTTTGGAATATTTTTTATACAGCTTGTAATCCCCAGTGCGTACCGCATGTTGCAGGGTATGAATGGTTTGCGGATTGAACAGATGCTCTTCTCCGTCGTTACGCCATTGATAATCCCCACCGGAATCCAATACTTTATCGTTACCGTCTTTTTCCGTAAAGGCACGGTTATGATGTGTCAACGCTTCGGCTGCCACTTCTTCCAACCCAATTCCACCGATACGGGAAGGTGTCCAGGTAAAGTAACGGTCAACGAAGTCTGATTTCAGACCTACCGCTTCGAAGATTTGAGCTCCACGATACGATTGAATCGTAGAAATCCCCATTTTGGACAACACTTTAGTAACGCCTTTGGTAGCTGCTTTAATGTAGTTTTTCACTGCTTTCTCATGCGAGATACCACGCAGCAATCCTTGCTGAATCATGTCATCCAGCGTTTCAAAGGCCAGATAAGGGTTCACCGCACTTACACCATAACCCAGCAGCAACGCGTAGTGGTGAATATCACGCGGTTCTGCCGATTCAAGCATAATGCTGACTTTGGTTCTGGTTCCCTGGCGAATCAGATGGTGATGCAGACCTGCTACAGCAAGCAATGCAGGAATGGCAGCATTCTCTGCGTCCACACCGCGGTCAGACAGGATCAGAATGTTATGACCTTTGCCGATGACACGATCTGCAGCTTCGAAGAGCAAATCCATCGCTTTGCGAAGTCCTTCTGCCCCTTCCGCAGCGGTGAAGAAGATTGGAATCGTCATGGAGCGGAAGCCTGGGCGACGCACATGGCGAATCTTCGCAAAGTCTTCATTAGACAATACCGGTGTATCCAGACGGATCTGGCGACAACTCTCCGGTTCAGGGTTCAGCAAGTTGCGCTCAGGACCAATGGTTGTTGCCGTAGACGTTACAATCTCTTCACGGATTGCATCGATTGGCGGGTTGGTTACCTGGGCGAACATCTGTTTAAAGTAGTTGTACAGACGCTGTGGACGATCGGACAGCACAGCCAGCGGTGCATCATAACCCATCGAACCCGTAGCTTCCATACCTGTTGTTGCCATCGGCTCCAGGATTTTACGTAGTTCTTCAAATGTATAACCATAAGCGAGCTGAAGCTGGGTCACGTTATCATGTTTTGGATCAGGAAGTTCCGGTGCGTCCGGCAACTCGCTCAGATCCATCAAATGCTCATCAAGCCAATCCTGATACGGATTCTCGGCTGCAATGATTGCTTTTACTTCCTCATCCGCGATGATGCGGCCTTCTTGTGTATCCACAAGCAACATCCGACCTGGACGCAGACGATCTTTGTACAGGATCTCTTCCGGCGCAATATCAAGTACCCCAACTTCGGAGGACAGGATAATACGGTCATCCTTGGTTACATAATAACGAGCTGGACGCAATCCATTACGGTCAAGTGTTGCACCAATTTGCAAACCATCTGTAAAGGCCATTGCTGCTGGTCCATCCCAAGGCTCCATCATCGTGCTGTGATATTCATAAAATGCTTTTTTGGCAGGGTCCATGTCCTCATCTGTGCTCCAAGGTTCAGGAACCATCATCATCGCCACGTGTGGCAGGGAACGACCACTCAGATACAGGAACTCCAGCGTGTTATCAAACATGGCTGTATCCGAACCGTCCGGATTGATAACCGGTTTTACTTTCGCGATGTCGTTACCAAACAACTCGCTCTCGAACAAGGATTGCCGTGCATGCATCCAGTTCACGTTACCACGCATCGTATTGATCTCACCGTTGTGGATCATGAAACGATACGGGTGGGCACGTTCCCAGCTGGGGAAGGTGTTGGTACTGAAACGGGAATGCACAAGTCCAATGGCCGATTCCACGAGTTCTTCCTGCAGATCCAGATAGAACCCGCCAACTTGTTCAGTTGTCAGCATGCCTTTATATACAATTTTGCGACAAGACATGCTCGGAAGGTAGAACGAACCACCTTCTGCTTCATCTGCCGAATAACGAATAGCCAGCTCAGCGCATCTGCGAATAACATACAGCTTACGCTCGAATCCAAGCTCATCCTTCACATCTGCGGATCTTCCAATAAACACCTGACGTACATAAGGTTTTGCTGCAAGCGCAGAACGGCCAAGCATTTCATCAAAAGTAGGAACATCCCGGAAACCCAGGAACGTCTGACCTTCTTCTTCAATAATCTTCTTAAGGCTCTCTTCATGCGCACTGCGAATGGCAGGGTCCTGGGAAAGGAACAACATTCCTACGCCATAGAATCCCTGTTCAGGCAATGCAAAACCAAGACGTTCCGCTTCCTGTGCAAAGAAGCGATGTGGAATCTGAATCAGGATACCTGCTCCGTCACCGGAATTCGGCTCACTTCCCTGTCCTCCACGGTGTTCCATGTTACTAAGCATGGTCAGTGCCTGACTAACGATATCGTGTGAAGGTACTCCTTTGATGTTGGCAACAAAACCCATTCCGCATGCGTCTTTTTCGAACTGCGGGTCATACAGACCCTGTTTTGGAGGTAATCCGATGTGTCTCATGGAACGCAACCTTTCTATAATGAAGTATTTCGGAAAGATCAAGAACATAGGCAACAGGCAACAATGAAACGGGAGGAGCTGGCCTTTCGCTTGCGATAGAGCCTGCTAGATAGAAGAGGTGACAGCATGAGACTGTCAAAAATAATGCCTGCTATTGGGCAGAAGCCATTAAATGAGATGAGCTGATCCGGACGATCCGGCAAACAGCCTGTATAAATCAACACGCAGCCGCTGGCACGGCTACTGAAATGGAGCGACGTTTTTTTGATATAGTTCTATTATTTTAACACCGACCTAACATCAGCGCAATTTAAACTTTTTAATACCTCTGATAAGAAATGTTTTGCAGTACAGCTTTACAGTAGTGACGTTTAAATTCATCTCTTTTTCGAATAATTATACACTTTTTAAGCCAGAGTACAACTGAATTAAATTGCTGACAGAAGAAAATCGTTCCATGTGCCGCCTACGTTTATCCATAATTCCACCAAATTTTCACTGCTTAAGCCAGCGAAACTTTACTTCTCTATGCATTTGTATACAAAATAGCCTGCAACCCCTTTTTAGGGTCACAGGCTATTTGCACTATTTGACTACTATATTGCATAATTTCACTACAAGAAAATAAAGTTTTTTTTCAAAAATATGACCCTGCTGAAGATCAGGTTCGACTTATGCCGTCACAACTTGACCAGAATCAGCCTGTTCGACTTCTTTTTTCGGACGTCTGCCATTCCAGAGGAAGTAAGCAAGCGTCAGCAGAATGGATACACCTGCATAGATGCTAAGAATACCTGCCTGATGCCACATCACATCCAGATTACCACTCGATACTACGGCTTTGAAGCCCATAATGCTGTGTGTCATTGGCAACCAAGGGCTAAATGCCTGAAGCCATGATGGAATCAGTTCTACCGGGAAGGTTCCTGCACTAGCCGCAAGCTGGAAGACCAGAAGCAGAATGACAACATAACGTCCAGGCAGATCCAGCCAGGTTACAAGTGCCTGAACGATCAACATGAAGGTCAGCCCCGTAATAATGGTAAACAGATAGAACAGCCCTACGCTGTGCGTCTCCAGTCCAAGACCATATAACATGAAACTTGCCACGATAACTGATTGGAAAATACTTACGGACCCAAATACCAGTGTCCGGCTGACAAAACGATTCCAGCCTGTTGCACCAGGTACGGACGTTTCCCGCATTTTCAATACAATCGTGGAAATCAACGATCCCACAAACAGACCGATTGACAGGAAGAACGGTGTCAATCCTGTACCATAATTGCTCACGTTCTCTGCTGTATTCTCCGAGGAGTTTACCGGTTCAGCGAACATGTTCACTACATCATCCGTTTTCTTAACTTCGGATGTTTTCTGTGCGGCATCATTCAGCTTGGTTTCCAATTCACTCGAGCCATCTTTTAGCTCAGTAAGGCCGTCAGCCAGTTTGCCCGCGCCATCACCCAATTGCTTGGAACCATCGGTTAGTGAACTAACGCCACCACTGAGTTTACCTACACCCGTTTGCAAAGCTGTTGTTCCTGAGCCCAGTTGCTTGGCACCATCTGCAAGCAATGTACCGCCACTTGCAGCATCACCCAATTTGCCGCTGAACTGCTTCAGACCATCGGAGAGTTTCGCTCCTCCTTGACTAAGCTGCCCTGCACCAGCCAGCAATTGTTTCTGACCATCCACCAGCTGGTTCGCACCAGCAAGAAGTTGCTCCTGACCTCCATGAAGCTCAGTTGCACCCGCAGCCAGTTGCTGGTTGCCCTGATGTAGCTGATCTGCACCTTGTGCCAGCTTCTGCTCACTCTCATGCAGTTGTGCACTGCCGTCAGCAACAGCCTCACTTGCCGCAAGCAGTTTCTGTACATCCGCATTTTCGGCCAGTTCGGGGTTCGATGCAGCAAGCTGTTTCAATCCGGCGGCTACGCCCTGTGCACCATCAGCAACCTTGGAACTGCCATCTACAGCCGATTGCAGGCCTGTTGCCAGTGTACCACTGCCCTGAACAGCACTTTGCAGACCATCCGACAGCTTCGCACTGCCCTGTTCTGATGATTTCAGACCAGCCTGCAACTTACTTGTGCCATCCAGTGAAGACTGGAGTCCAGTTTCCAACTTGGCGCTGCCATCCTTCAACTGATCTGCTCCGCTCTGAAGCTGGCTCGAAGCAGCTGCCTGAAGCTGTTGCAGACCGGATACAAGATTTGATGTTCCACTTTCAAGCTTGGTTGCCCCTGTGTGCAACGCGTTAACACCATCACTTAATGGAGAAAGTCCTTCCTGAAGTTCAAGCGTTCCGGATGCAAGCTTCGCCAGGTTATCCTTGAGCTTAACAGCACCATCATCCAGTTTGCCTGCACCGGTATTCAGTTCACCCGCCCCATCGCCTGCCTCAGCCAAGCCATCCGATACTTCGGAGAACTTGTCGAGCAATGTCTCTGCATAGGATTCCGTTACTTTGGCTGAGACTTTTGCTTTCAGGTCCTTAATAGCGGTCTTACCGATCTGTGCACCAACAAAACTGTAATTGCCATTCGGTTCATAGATCAGATCAGCCGGCTCCGGCTTGTCATCCAGCAATGTTGTTGCCTGAGATGAGAAGTTCTCCGGAATCGTAATTTGCATATAATATTTGTCATTACTCATGCCTTCTTTGGCTTGACTGGCACTGACAAAGTCCCATTTAAAATCGCCATTTTTCTTCAGCTCATCCACCAGATCACTACCTACATGGAGGGATTTGCCCTCCAGCTCAGCACCTTTATCCAGATTGACAACGGCAACCGGCATCTCATCCACATGACCATACGGGTCCCAATAGGCTGCCAGATAGATGCCACTATACAGGATCGGTATAAACATAATTGCAATAACAGGGATCAACACCTTCGGGTTTCTCACGGCCGATCCCACATCCTTGAAAAACACGGATAAAGATTTCATGTCATTTTCTCCCCTTAATCTCTCTGCTCCATGAGCAGGAATAACCATAATGAAATACAATGTCGTATTCCAGAAAACATACTGAAACACGAAGTGACCACTTTCCTCAAACGGTCACTTTAGGGCAAAAAAACAACCTGTCTTCCGACAAGCCTCCCTGCTTGATACGCGTGAAAATTCTTATATTATAGTAGATTAAATTTGGATTACGTTACAGCAGCAATTCCTTCCATTAAGAAAAGGCGAAAGTAAGTCTTAATTTCCTCTTTGCTCAGCGGTTGATGTTGTTTGCTCCAGTCTGAGGTGAGTGCAATATACAGGCGAATCATCATAAATGCGACGACTTGCGGATCACAATCTCGAATCTCTCCATTGTCTTTTGCTTTCTCAAGCTCCTTAGCCAGAAAGTCGGAGATTACTTTCTCCACCTTGTCCAAGCCTTCCTTGGCCTGCAGTGTTCCAAAGTCCTTCAGCTCCTGAGATAACTTAACGAGCAGATCGTGATCACGACGAAACTCTAACAAGGCATCCAGTACCCGAAACAGATTATCGAAAAATGCACTTTCCTGATGTACTTCACGATGCGCGATGTTCTTCATTTCCTGTATCACTTCTACCAGGATCTGATCAAACAATTGTTCCTTATTGGTGAAAAACGTATAGATCGTTCCTTTGCCAACGTTCGCAATCTTGGCGACCTGATCCATCGTCGTTGCTTTGTATCCAAACATGGCAAACGACTGGGCTGCTGCATGAATAACCTGCTGTCTCCTGTCAATCGGAGCCATCTAATCCCTCCTTTAATCACATTCATTGTTCAATCGCTCTACATAAATGACCAGAAATACAATTCGGTCATTCGGTCAAAAACTACAATACCACCTTCGAAAACAGATTGCAACCCTAACATTTTAAAAATTGTGTTAATATTTTTTAACCTAAATGCAGTGGAAACTCCTTCTGTCGTCGTCTATAGTGTAAGATGACTCAGATAATACGTGTATATAATGAAGTTTAAGTTGTCTCATTGTAAGATATATGGTGTAAATATTTATAGAAGAAACATGATTTTGTGCTTCAATGTATATTCATGTAGTAACGCATTCCATAGCTAGAATAAACCATGAATATCTTCTTTTTGAATTAAAACTTATGAATAAAGGTGAACTCATGCGAAAACCAAGAGTGCTCTTATTATCGGAAGGTTTCGGTACCGGTCACACTCAGGCCGCTCATGCGCTGGCACATGGCATCAAAAAAGTCAGTCCACATGTTCACAGTCGTGTCATTGAACTAGGCAAATTTTTGAACCCAACGGTAGCTCCACTAATTTTCTCAGCATATCGAAAGACACTATCGGTTCAACCCAAACTGGTCAGCCTGTTGTACCGCACACAGTACAATAAATCATTAAATGGTTTTACCAAGCTGGCGTTGCACCGAATTTTCTATACACAGACGGCTCAGGTCGTATCCCAACTGAAACCCGATGCGGTGATCTGTACCCATCCTTTTCCGAATGCTGTCATCTCCCGGCTCAAACGCCAGGGTCTGAATATCCCACTCTATACCGTTGTGACGGATTATGACGTGCACGGAACATGGATTAATCCGGAAGTGAACAAATATCTGGTCTCTACCCCTCAGGTCAAAGCATTGCTTGAGATCCGGGGTGTCGATCCCTCCCATATTCAGATCACGGGAATCCCTGTGCATCCAGACTTCTGGGAAGCTGGAGATAAGGTGAAGCTACGGGAAGAGATGGGGCTTCAGAACATGCCTACAGCGCTACTTATGGGTGGTGGATGGGGACTTTCGTTTGATGAGGATCATATGAAAGCTCTCACGTCTTGGGCAGATCGTGTTCAATTGGTCTTCTGTCTAGGAAGCAATGAAAAAATGATCGCAAAAATGAAGGAAATGCCTTGCTTCCAGCATCCGAATATTCGTATTCTTGGATATACACGGGAAGTAAGCAAACTGATGGATGTATCCGATGTGCTCATTACGAAACCAGGTGGCATGACATGCACTGAAGCGCTGGCCAAGGGTCTACCGATGTTGTTTATTCCTCCGATTGCAGGTCAAGAGGAAGAGAACTGTGAATACTTTGTACAAGCCGGATACGGCCAGGTCATTCACTCTGCCGACGTGATCACCAATCGTTTCAGACAACTAGTGGAGCAGGCATCTACTCAAACTGAAAGCCCGCTGAACGTAGCGCATCATTCAGGTAACCATTCGGTCTATGATCCGAAGTGCTGTGCTCAAGCTGTTCATGACTTATTGTTTCCGACGACAGCCGAAGTCACAACAACCTCCGTGGAGCGCTTCACAGCCGGAATTACTGCCACGTCCTTGTCAGGTACCAGAATACCATTCTGACGCCTCTATGGACCTATAGAACAGCTCTCACGAGGTGTTATAGGGGACAAGACAATTGCTCACGATATACAAAGAAGGTTCCCTTCCGAATTTTTGGAAGGGAACCTTCTTTTATTTTCACTAATTCCACCGTATGATTTGGCAGAAAAAAGGGTAATTTAGAGTATAACGATATTTTTAAATAACGAAATAAAACTACGATTCAGGCTTTTTCAAGGGCCGTGTGAAGCACACACAGTTAACTACCCTGCCTGTTTGCAGAATTTACGGGTCGATTACTTGTAAAAAGTATGATGACCGATCGTTTTTACTTTTTTCTGCGAGCGAGCAACTGTCAGATCGTCGGCAAGCGTCAATGATAAAAAATAATACGTATCATCGGCAACTTCCTTCTTCCCATTCAACGCAGCATTCACTGCTTTGATGCTGTCCTCGTTGGGAACCACACGTTTCATACGTCCGTTCGCTACAGGACTAAACTGGGATTTCTGATAGATGACCTTGTAAATGGTATCGGGAAAATTGGCTGACCGTAGCCGGTTTAAGACAACATTGGCAACTGCCACTTTGCCTTCGTACGGTTCACCTTCCGCTTCTGCCATGACAATTTTTTGCAGCAGATGCAGTTCTTTATCGGACACACTGTATGACCAGGTTGCAAGTTTCGAGTCTTCCTGGTTCAGAAGTTTGGTCCGTGTAAAGTATAGTTTTTGGGGGGGAGTTGTTACAGCAGCGACTTCTTTGGCACGTTTCACTTTGGCCAATTTCAGTGCAGCTTCTTTTTTGGCTTTGGCCGCAGCTACCGCTCTAGCTTTGTTCTTGGCCTTGGCTTCTTGCAGTTCCTGCTCTTCTTGAGCAGTCGTAAGCCAGTTCTTCGCTGGCAGAGATTCAGTCCACGCTACGGTTTGGGCAGACAGATTAGAGGACAGACTTGTCCCATCTTCCATCATGCGCCTCTCTTCTTGCGTAGATGTTTGGTTATTTTGCACAGAAGCCGTAAGTTCGGTCATCTGTTTACTATCACTAGCTTCATTCCACTTCCCCGTCGCCTGAACGACATTTACCCCCACTATACATACAAGCAGCACTGATAACATCGGTGCTACCCAACGATTTTTGCTTATAATGTTCATTCGAAGATTCCTCCTGTCGAAACAATTCCCTTAACTAAGTAACCCAAAAAAAAGAATTTGAATAACGATGGCTAATATTACATAGGGATAAACGTTATGTCAATGTGATTTTATGGCATAAAAATGATTATCAGGAAAAAGTGAACGTATCCACGACCTCATACATTGGCGATTGTCCCAGCCTTGTCACATAAAGTACAATGTCCTCCACCATCCATGAATTAACACCTGTGGAATGTTCCGGAAGCACTCCAGATATCCCTTTATTTTCATTACCTGGAAGCTGTCTCAGATATTTTCTGGCAATGGTAATGTGGGGAGCATAAGGTCTTAATTCAGCTTCATACCCCAGGGGCGAAGTCGCCTGCACGATTTGTTTTTGCAATGAAAACAAGTGCTCTATCTCTCCGCTAACACCCTTCCAAAGTACCTTAGGTGCTTCTTCAAGTCCAAATGTACCCCAGTCGGAAAGCTGAAGTTCAAACGGCTGAAATCCGCTTGCTGCTGAGCGCAATGCTTTTCGTAGGTGCCCGATGTCACTAACTAATGTATCCCCCAGAAATTGCAAGGTTATATGATAATCTCTATGATCTGTCCATTTACGAAAATCTAGCTTGTTCTGTACAAGCCTCGCATCCATCTGAAGAGACTGCTGAACAGCAACAGGAAGACGAATGGCTACAAACAATCTTTCCCGTCGGGATGAATGATCCTGATGTGATTGGTTATTCATTGCATACACCTCTCTAAAGTTCGCTCTATTATTTCATAACTATACATATCGTTTCAAGTTGGGTAAGTATAGAGTGACACAAATATAACCATTTGCAAATAAGGCTAGATTCCTGCATTTCCCACCTTAATGCACATCCAACACCAAATCTGATACACTTTGATCATCACACTCATCAAACTATTTATCTCAGGAGGACCACACATTATGGGTAAAATTGTATGTTTTCCATCTCTATCTGAAGAACAGCAACAACGCATTCAGAATGTTGCACCAGAATACACCCTGAAATTCGGAAAAGCCAAGGAATTGGACCCCGCTGAGTTGAAAGAAGCTGAGATTATTCTCGGCTGGTCCCCACTCGTCACAGAACATGCATTGAAACAGGACAGCCTGTTGAAGTGGGTTCAGGTCTGGTCTGCTGGTGTGGACAATCTCCCCTTCGCAGATTTGCAACAAAAGAACGTCCAGGTCACCAGTGCAAATGGAGTTCACGCGATTCCAATCACCGAAATTATTCTGGGCATGATGTTATCCCACAGTCGCTGGCTGAGACAAGCTATGTTGCATCAACAGCACGCCGAATGGAAAGCTCCTGCCAAACCACTGCCGGAACTGCATGGCAAAACAGCGGTCATCGTTGGTGTAGGTGAGATCGGTACGGAAACAGCCCGTATTCTTAAAGCACTCGGCATGCACACAATCGGAGTTCGTCGCTCAGGTAAGGATGTCCCCAATGTGGACCAAATGTACGACATGACCGGTTTACATGAAGCCTTGAGCCAAGGCGATTATGTAATTAACATTTTACCGCTAACTGATGAAACCAAACATATATATGATCAAACTGCATTTGAGCAGTTCCGATCCGGTGCCTGCTTCGTCAATGTGGGCCGTGGCCCCAGTGTGAAAACGGAAGCGTTGCTGAATGCACTCCAAAACGGCCAAGTTGCCTTCGCCGCACTGGACGTGTTCGAAGAAGAACCTCTTCCTGCAGACCACCCGCTATGGAGCATGGATAACGTGTTAATTACGCCCCATATCGCAGGAAGTACAGAGCAATACGCGGATCGAGCAGTTGATATTTTCGTCAAAAATCTGGAAGCTTACGTCGCTGGCGATACCCTGCCGGTGAACCTTGTGGATTATAGTCATAAATATTAACACAAACACCCGTTCCCATGCAATATTGTGCAAATCAGATCAACGATATCAATGGAACTAAAGAATACTTACACTTGCAACTTCGATGACAGAACAACCTTCCGATCACTGTTATTCCCAGATTTTTTTAATTCACTTTTATAAGGTGAAAATCTGTGCATAAAGGCGAAGAGTATGCTTCCGATGCAGCTTTCTTACAGAAAGCTTTTAGCTCCACTTCTTCAGGTTATTTCTGTCCTCTACGTTCTCGTGTAAACGGTTAGTACAATTGAAATGTACACAGTAAAAAACTCTACCTCTGGAAATTTCCTCAGAGGTAGAGTTTTTGTTTTTTCACGCTTACATACACAGCCAAATATGACGTATAAACGTGCCTTTGTGTACTGTTCTGTACTCTTTTACAGTCCATCCCGCTTCCAACAAGTGCTCTTCTACCCACTCTGTGGAAACAATCACCGCCCGTTTTACCAATCTGCGCAAACTCTCCAGCATGGCTCGTTGCTCAGCATCCGGAAGTACAGAGCAGAGATTATAGGGCATGTCCAGAATTGCCGCATCATACAAATCTTGCAGTTCATTCATATCCCCCAGTGTGATTCGATCTGAATCATATCCATAATGCGGCAGATTAATACGTGCACCTCGGACAGCTAGCGGATTGAGATCGTTACCTTTTGCATCAATTCCCATGGATAAAGCCTCAATCACAACCGTTCCCATACCACAGCATGGATCAAGCAATCGATGATTTTCTACTCTCGGAACAGCAATATTAACCAGCGCTCTCGCAAGCGTGATGCCAAATCCAGTTGAGTAATTTTGCGGCTTCTGCCGATGAATCTGCCATGATCGGTCCGCTTCTGTCCACTGGCCCAAGATCCATTTTTCTCCTGTTCGGATTAGGCCGAAAGTCACCTTAGGTTGTTTCATCTGTGCCTTGCCTTTAATGCACATGCCAACTTCTTTTTCCAGTTGACGAGACTGTGCATAATCAGGGGCTTGATCCCCTTCTTTTAGACAAACTACCTTGAATGTCTCATCTGGCAACAGGTGAATATTTTTGGCAAGAGGAAGCAGATCCATCACAGTCTCCCCTTCGCCGATCACGTCTAGTCTGCCGTGGATAAAAGGACTGCGTCCAGGTGGAATACATCGTTCAGACCACACATACGACCCCATATCCATACGGATCTCCGAACTCGGTTCAAGCAGCGTAGTCAGCTCCAGCATGCATAATCCTTGCTCGTTCTCGTGGCAAGCAAAGGTGTAGAGGTGTTTCCCAGAAGTAGCGTACATACCAAGTGTTTCATCAGGCAAAATTCCCCTCTCCTTCCTTCATTAATCATGTTTCTTCTATATAAATAGTAAGCTCATTGAAGACATATCAAATACGACTCATACGTTTGCTTTCAGGTAGTCATTGTATACAATGTTAGGCTCCTAGACAACTATCCATTTCCTTGCACGTATCTATTTGGACAGAAAAAAATAAGGTGTTCCCATGTTGAGGAACGCCTTACTTTATTTTGAGATTATAACACTGGAAATCTAATCGTTCTTGCCAGTAAACGTTATAGGCCAACAGCTCATATATCATACTGATTTCTCACCATTAGCCGCCTGCGTGATTCCAGCTTCTTCTATTATAAGAAGATTATATTTTTAATTTTTCAATGGATGTAAGCAAATCTTCGGATAATTCTTTCAGGCTTTGAATGTTGCCGCTAATCGTTTCCATGGAACTTACTTGCTCTTCCGCCGATGCAGAAACTTCTTCCACACTCGCTGCCGATTGTTCCGAAACAGCGGAAATCTGCTGACTGAAATCATTCATTCGTCCGCTCGCTTCCTGCATGCCTGCGAGACCATCTGTCATAGTGCCGATGACACCAACCATGCCTTCCACCGATTCATTAATTGTACGGAAGAGTTGACCTGAAGTAAGCACATGTTCCTGACCCAGTTCGGTCTCCTGAACGTTCGTACGTAATTCCGCAACCACCCCTTGTGACTCCTGCTGAATATCCTCGGTGATCGCCGTGATCTCTTCAACCGAAGTCTGCACAGCCTCAGATAACTTCCTCACTTCTGATGCCACTACGGCGAATCCGCGTCCACTCTCTCCCGCACGCGCTGCCTCAATGGAGGCATTTAATGCCAGCAGATTGGTTTGGCGTGCAATGTCATGAATGACTTGAACCAGCTTGGAAATATCTTCATTTTTACGATTCAACCGTTCCATTTTGTCCATGGAAGCCGAGACCGAGCCGGAAATCTGTTGCATCTGCTGCACCGACTGTTCCATCACCTTGCGACCATTCAGCCCTTGTTCCAGTACACGATCCGACATGACGCGCAACTGGCTGCCTTGTTCCGTATGACTCTGAATGTGATCATTCAACACTTCAACCGTACGAGCTGATTCCACGGCTGTCTCTGCCTGGCTCTCTGCGGCCTTGGCTGACTCTTCCATGGTCACAGCAATCTGGCGACTACCAATCTTAACCTCTTCTGAGGATATTGCCAGTTCCCCACTTTGTAGATTAACAGCTTCCGCAATTCGTCTGACGCTCAGAACCATGGAAGTCAGGTTACCTTTCATGTCATTCACCGCTTTGGCCAGAACACCAACTTCATCCTCATGTTTGGTATGTATGTCCTGAACATTCAATTGGCCTTCTGCAATCAGTTTCACCGCACTAATGACACGTAGCAGTGGTTTCACGACCTGTGAACGAATAATCGGAATGCTGATCGCTGTAATGGCAATCATGACAAGAACACCGATAATGATGATTAATCTACCATCCTGTACCGATCTGATCGTTTGGGCCGCCGCAAGATTGGACTGTTCCTGATTGTATTCCACAAGATAATCAAGATCGACTTGCATGGTGTCAAAGGAATCAGCACCTTTATCAGCTACTTCCTTCGCCAGCTGTGTCTGACCCTCATCACTCAGCTTGATCGATTGCGTATTAATCTTGAGATACGCTTCCCATTTGTTCTTGAACGCATTCCAGTGTTCGAGCTCTTCCGCAGACTTCTCCTGCTGATCATAGATTTTAATCGCCTGCGTCGTTTCACGAATATACTTGGTACGCTCTTCTGACAAAAATGCCTTGTCTGTTTCATCCGCGTCAAAGTGACGATAACTCAGTGACAGGACATGCTCTGTGGTATAATTTAACCGGTTAATTTGCTGGATTGATGGCATCCAATTGTTCGTAATTTCATTAGTGTTGGTTTCAATTGAATTCATCCGGGTGACAATCGTGACACTCAAAATAATTAAACAGAGGATTAACAAGTAGAACGCGATGCTGATACGCAGACCGATACTCTTGATCTTGAATCTGCTGAACATATGATTTCCCCCTTGACCTCTTCGGTCATCCCGAATTCAGGTGCTTATGTCATTGTTTTCCCTTCTTTTGACCTCTTGTCAAAAGAACTTCTCTATATTATATCGATAGGAAAATAGACGTAAAGTATTATAACATTATTTTGTCATTAAGATGCTTGGTTTTGTAAAAGATTGTTGAATCTTGACAAAGTCCAAACCGAAGAGCTGCAGCATTCGGTAAAGTCCCGATCTGCAGCTCTTCGGTTTGTTCGGATTTCAACGGCTAACATCATAAAATGATCAGCCTAGTTCAGTATTGCCGTCTTATGCTCAGCCAGCAATCGATATGAATCCAACCTGCGCTCATAATCTGGTCCTGCCGTAACCAGAAGCAACCTCTCCGTATCCAGCCTGCGACTCACCTGTTGCAATCGCGCCCATACCTGCTCAGTTGTACCTGCATAGTGCCGTACCGATTCATTTTGATCACTAACGGCCTCATCATTCGTGTCAGAGCCCGCGATACCGCTTGAATTCAGCTCGGTTGAATGTTCTTTCCCATCCAGCTTGCGCCTCTCCGCCATGTCACGACTCCAGGCCATAGCATCCGTCTCTGACTCAGCACACAATACGCTGACTGCCACCATAACCTCAGGCTCCTTCATCGTTGCACTAGGCATAAATCCTTCTCGGTATCGCCTTACAGCCTCTGTACCATCGGCATCACTCATGAATTGGCCAAAGACATATCCCATGCCAAACCGTGCCGCAAATTCTGCACTCTTCACGTTAGTTCCCAGCATCCAGAGTGATAACGGAAGCTTGGGAATCGGACGAGCTGTCACGGGATGATCCTCATACATGTAGCGGTCTTCGAGCAGTTCTGTGAGTGCTGCGAGCGATTCAGGCAGCTTGGACACATGCTGCAAATAATTGCCACTGAGTGCCATCGTGGCATGAGGTCCACCGCCAGGAGCACGTCCGAGCCCAAGCTCAATGCGCCCCGGATAGAGCGCAGCCAGCAGGCGGAACGACTCCGCAACCTTGAGCGGGCTATAATGCGGCAACAAGACCGCACCAGAGCCAAGTTGGATCGTTGTTGTCCTTGCTCCGATGTGCGATAACAGAACTTCAGGAGAGGCCGATGCCAGTTCAGCCATATCATGATGCTCTGACGTCCAGTATCGGGCGTATCCCCAAGCCTCGGCATGTTGCGCAAGTGTCACCGATTGTTGAAGCGCCTGTTCCGCTGTGGCATCGTCTAACCTTGGAACAAGGTCAAGTACGCCCAGACTGAACGTCTCACTCATTCGCTTAGCCACGCGTCTCATCTCCCTTTATATCGGTTAATTTTAATCCAGATCGTAGATCGAACCCACCTTCAGACCGTAGAGTTCATTATATATTTTCTCGGCAAATGCATCCGTCATTCCTGCGATATAATCGATCACCATGTGTTCCCAAGTCCAGATCGGCTGGGCTTTGGCTTGATCCTTCTCATACCGCTGCAGCCAGTCGGATGGAATAATGGATTTGGACGTCTCCGGATCGAGGAAAGCATCCCATAATCGCTTAATCATCCACTCACTGCGCTTTTGTAGCCGCTGTACACGTAGATCACGAATCATGGTCACCCAGGCAAAACTCTTGAGCACACTCACCGTACGCAGCATATCAAGGTCTTCAGCACCTTCACGGACAAAAGTTACCTTCTTCCAGTCACCGTCGTCAATAACGCCCAGGCTGCCTACAAAAAAGCTCACCCAATAGGCCTTCACCTCACGACGGGTACGCGAGTAATCGTGCTCGCAGAACGGCATCTTTTCATTCCAGATGCGCAGGAACGAAGCGAGAACCTCTTCTACCTTTTGCCCAATCGCTTCTCGGGTCCATCCGTTCCAGAACAGATCCTCAAGCGTTGTAATTTTATCCACAATCAGTCGATTCACATGCGGATCTTGCAGGAAATGCTCATGTACTTCAATTTTGCCTGCTTTGATGCCATCCTCCAGGTCATGTGAGGAGTACGCAATATCGTCGCAAAGGTCCATCAACTGTGCTTCCAGCGTCTTCTTGCCTGCCGGCACGTTCCAGCGATCACGGATCTCCCGAATATATTGCCACTCATGATGATACATGCCTTTTTTGCTCTCTGTCCCAGGGTACGGATATTTGTTGATTCCTAGTAACACCGCATCAGACAGATTCAGTCCGTCGATATCTTCACGTTTCTCCAAGTGCATAATGAGACGGAAGTTGTGCGCATTGCCTTCAAAATGCTCGTATTTCCGTTTTAACTCGGCACGGACTTCAGACTCGACCTTGGGAACTTTGGCGCTGCGGCTTTTTTTCATGATTTTCTTAGCCTCGGTGTTAATGAGGTCATCCAGAATACCATCTAATACCTCTTCACCTTTATGTCCAAACGGCGGGTGGCCAAAATCATGTGCGATTGCAGCGCACTCCACCACTTCTGAATCAATAATAAGGCCGGGGTTATCCGCGCGGTCCCAGTCCACCTCGGGAAAACGGCGAATCAAACTTCGGGCAGCTTCTCGGGCAATCTGTGCCACCTCCAGGGAATGGGTCAAGCGAGTACGATAATAATCACCCGTTCCTGCGCCAAACACCTGCGACTTGCCCTGTAACCGACGGAAGGTCGGTGAATGAATGAGTCTCGAATAGTCCCGTTCATACGCTGCACGAGATCCATCCAATTTGGTTAATTCAGGATATTGTCTATGTTCTCTCAGATCGTTCCATTGCATGGGGATCACTCCTAGCCGACTGTCTCTATTTTGAGTGATTATACACAACATCTGTGGTTTCGAAAAGTAAAACCTGTCTGCGATTGTCATCTCTTCTTACATCAACTTGTAATGAACAGTCATCTTCTCTTATTATACCCTGCCAGACTATCATCCGTGCATCTAAATGACAATGATTCATATTGAACTCACACTATCGTGACTTATGACAAAAAAAAGTGACTTATACAGTTTGCGTGGCCGTTCCGGTGACGGATCGTTCTTATGATCGCTGTTGTCTCCAGGTTTTCTGAATTCCCTTTACTAGGGAAAAACCCGGAGACAAAGGCGAACGCTTCGCTTCTTCAGAATCGATTCCGTCCCCTTCACTACTTTTGCTGTTTGATTCACTCCCAAAGTCATTACATTCCCTATTCTCTATAAAGGGAGAATTCTTCAAAACTTTGAAAGGCTAAAGAATTTCATTACGATGTTCATCGATCGCTACAATGATGGTCTGCCTCCCCCGCTCCTACCCGTTGTGGGTAAAAAACAAAAAAACCGACAGGACTGAAACGCCCTGTCGGGGTGGAGATGGTGGGTGTAACGGTATTACACCATAACCTTACAGATATCGTTGGTAAACTCTACTGGATCTTGAATTGGCAATCCTTCGATTAACAATGCCTGATGGTACAATAGGCTTGTGTAAAGGTTTAGTTTTTCCTGATCCTGCGCGAAAGCGTCTTTCAACGATTTGAAGACATCGTGATTTACGTTGATTTCCAGTACTTTGTCGGCTTGTACGTTTTCGCTGTTCGGCATAGCTTTCAGGATTTTCTCCATTTCAATCGTCAACTCACCTTCGGTGGACAAACATACCGGGTGACTTCTGAGACGTTTGGAAGCTTTAACGGCTTTGACTTTACCCGCTAATTGAGCTTGCATCGCTTCAAACAACTCTTTGTTGTCGTTGTCTTGAGCGTCCGTTTCTTCTTTGTCTGCGCTATCTTCGATACCCAGGTCACCACTGGAGATGGATTTGAATTCTTTCTCCTTGTAGTTCGTGATCATCTTGATTGCGAACTCGTCGATGTCATCAGTAAAGTACAATACTTCGTACCCTTTCTCAAGAACACCCTCGATCTGCGGCAGCTTCTCAATACGGCTAATGGACTCACCCGATGCATAGTAGATGTACTTCTGATCTTCCGGCATTCTGGAGACGTATTCGTCCAGGCTCACGAGTTTGCTCTCTTTGGAAGACGTGAACAACAGCAGATCCTGCAAAGTATCTTTGTTCACACCATAGTCGCTATATACACCATATTTCAACTGACGGCCAAACGCTTGGTAGAACTTCTCGTAGTTCTCTCGCTCGTCCTTCAGCAGGCTTTGCAGTTGGCTCTTGATTTTGTTCTTAATGTTCTTCGCGATCAGGCTAAGCTGACGGTCATGTTGCAACATCTCACGGGAAATGTTCAGGGACAGGTCTTCCGAATCCACCATACCTTTGACAAATCCAAAGTAATCTGGCAATAGATCCCCGCATTTATCCATGATCAATACACCGTTGGAGTAGAGTTCAAGGCCTTTTTCATACTCTTTGGTATAGTAGTCAAACGGTGTGTTCTCCGGAATGAACAGGATTGCATTGTATACCACAGCGCCATCTGCGCTAATATGCAAGTGTTTAAGCGGTTTGTCAAAACCGTAGCGTTTTTCCATATAGAAGTTATTGTAGTCTTCTTCAGTCAATTCGCTTTTATTTTTACGCCAGATCGGCACCATGCTGTTCACGGTTTGTTCTTCTTGGTATTCCTCGAACTCGTTCTCCGTGCCCTCTTTTGGACGTTGACCCGTCACATCCATCTTGATCGGGTAGCGAATGAAGTCGGAGTATTTCTTGATGATGGATCTCAGGCGGTACTCTTCCAAAAATTCGTCATATGAATCTTCTTCAGTATTTTCTTTGATCGTCAGGACGATCTCTGTACCTACGGAATCTTTCTCAGCTGGTGTGATCGTGTAACCATCCGCGCCTTCAGATTCCCATTTCCAAGCCTCGTCGCTGCCCAGCGTTTTACTCGTTACGGCCAGCTTGTCCGCCACCATAAATGCCGAGTAGAAACCAACCCCGAATTGTCCAATGATGTTGTGGCCGTCTTTTGCTTCATTTTCTTTCTTGAACGCCAGGGAACCACTCTTCGCGATAACCCCCAAGTTGTTCTCCAGCTCTTCCTGCGTCATCCCGATTCCGGTATCCGTCAGTGTGAGCGTGCGGTTTTCTTTGTCAATCGTAAGCTTGATGAAGTAGTCCTCTTTGTTGAAAACGAGTGTATCGTCCGTAAGTGCTCTGTAATAAATTTTATCAATGGCGTCACTGGAGTTGGAGATCAATTCTCTCAAAAAGATTTCTCTTTGGGTGTAAATGGAGTTGATCATCATATCCAGCAAACGTTTGGATTCTGCCTGGAATTCTTTTTTAGCCATGAGTGGTTGGACTCCTTTCAAATTGGGATATCGAATGATTTGATTGAAAATAGAAAGTAACTGAGATAATCCTGCGGCCATTAGTAGACTCAAAAACCTTTGATCGCTCTAGTCCACAGATATTGTGCTTCACTTCTAACTGGCTCACTGTAAAAATAAGTGCACGACGTTCTGCAATGTAGCCGTTCCGGTTACGAATCGTTTTTCGGATCGCTGTTATCCCCGTATTTCTTTGATTCCCTTTTTAAAAGGGAGAAATCCGGTGATAGCGTATGCTTCCGTAGCAGCTTTCTTTCAGAAAGCTTTTAGGCGAACGCTCTGCTTCCTCCAAATCGATTTCGTCCCCTGCACTACTTTTGCATTTGATCAGCGACTGATTTTTTAGGATAGAGAATATCAATGAAGTGATATTTCTTAGACGTGGAATGCAGCTTCAAGTCTGTTGCATACCTTGGCTTCGCATGTTCTACTCAGGTTCAATATCTATTTTCAAAAACAGAATCATTCCATATGTAAGCTTATAGTAAAAACATCATCTGTTAGCACTCTGATGATCGGAGTGCTAAACCCTTCCTTTTATATAACATATGGGAAAATTGGGTGTCAATACGTAGGCGGTTATTTTAACTAAAAGATCGAATAACTCTTTAACTTTTGCACATCACCAATCATTTTACCGTAATCCCGCAGGTAAAACAAAAGCCGACCCGAACCAGAGTTCGAACCGGCATAGTGAAAGATTGTAATGTGTCTGTTGATATAGTAGATAACGTTAAAACATATTTCATCTAATGTACCTTGGAGTATCCTCGGCCTTACTGTGTTGAGACTGATGTATGTTGTATGGGTACTTTGGTAGGTATGTTGGTACTTTGATATGTTGGTATCTTGGTTGCTTGAATGTCTTGAGCAGTATGACAGTCACGCGCTAACGAATCTCAGAGGCGTTAATTGGCCTTTTTGGGATGACTTCATAATCTAACGAATTGTATGGAGCTAGAATAAAAAGTGGACACCCGTTAACGGACGGAAGGATAATAAGACT